>ENA-OQKW01000150-OQKW01000150.1-human-gut-metagenome-genome-assembly--contig:-NODE-150-length-19732-cov-3.931242_pt1 | contig 19732 bp, 20 predicted proteins | sample MGYA00242657_ERZ504815 | MGnify/ENA primary metagenome ERZ504815 (study PRJEB26092, sample SAMD00036404) | human gut metagenome | host: Homo sapiens | study: EMG produced TPA metagenomics assembly of... | reverse complement strand
CAGGTTATGAAATCCTGCTCGGAAACAAATACAAAACCTCCGCAGGTGAGAAATATCCGGTTAAGAAATATCTGAAACGTACAGAAGGCAAAAATACCGTAACTGTAACCTTTACAAACGTAAAGAAGGGTACCTGGTATGTGACCATACGGGCATGGAACCAAACCTCCAAAGACAAATCCAGAGTTTACAGTCCATACTCCACAATGAAGAAATTTAAGACAAAGAAATAGCTTCTGTTTCTTACAGATATTTCTACTGTAAAGATAATGCCAAACAGCCTTGTAGGCAAATGAAACAGTTGACAGCTGAAAAAACCAATGATAAGATAAATGCACTCAAATTATAACAGAACAGGCTTACAGTCAGAAAAGGATCAGAATTTCGGTTCTGATTATTTTTTGTGTTTTATTCCGTTGACAAGGGAAAGTTCGCACTTGAAAAAGAATAAAAACTGGGTTATAATACGAACAAATGTTTGCAATGCAAAAAATCATTCCCGGATTTACAGTAAGCAATCCGGTTGATAGAAAGAAAGGAAATGTAACAGACATGGCAAAGAAAAACACCTATGATGCAGGGAGCATCTCTGTCCTGGAAGGTCTGGAGGCGGTTCGTAAGCGTCCGGGAATGTACATCGGAAGTGTTTCACGAAAAGGATTAAATCATCTCATTTATGAGATCGTAGATAACGCAGTAGATGAACATCTGGCAGGATACTGCAGTCTGATCCATGTGATTCTGGAGAAGGATGGTTCCTGTACGGTTACGGATAATGGAAGAGGGATTCCGGTAGATATGCATGAGAAAGGAGTGTCGGCAGAGAGACTGGTATTTACAACTCTTCATGCAGGCGGTAAATTTGATAATTCTGCCTATAAGACCAGCGGAGGACTTCATGGAGTAGGTTCTTCGGTTGTGAATGCCCTGTCTACATATCTGGACATTAAGATCAGTCGTGACGGATATGTGCATCATGATCACTATGAACGGGGAATTCCGACCATTGAACTTGAGGAAGGGCTGCTGCCGAAGCTGGGTAAGACCAGACAGACCGGAACAAGTATCAATTTCCTCCCTGACCCGGAGATTTTTGAAAAGACAAGATTTTCTGCAACAGAAGTAAAGAGCAGACTTCATGAGACTGCATATCTGAATCCGGAACTGACTATTCGCTTTGAGGATAAAAGAGGTGCAGAGGTCGAGGATATTACCTATCATGAGCCAGACGGTATCATTGGATTTATCAAGGATCTGAACCACAGTGCAGAAGTCCTGCATGATCCGGTTTACCTGAAAGGGGAAGCAGACGGCATTCAGGTAGAGGTGGCATTCCAGTTTACCAATGAATTTCGTGAGAATGTACTGGGCTTCTGTAATAACATTTACAATGCAGAGGGCGGTACTCATCTGACTGGATTTAAGACTACATTTACCACAGTCATGAATACTTATGCGAGAGAGATTGGCGTTCTTAAAGACAAGGATCCGAACTTCACAGGTGCAGATATCCGTAACGGAATGACAGCAGTTGTTTCCATCAAGCATCCGGAACCGCGTTTCGAGGGACAGACCAAGACAAAGCTGGATAATCAGGATGCATCACGCGCAACCGGAAAGGTTGTAGGAGAGCAGATGGTACTCTATTTTGACAGAAATCTGGAGACTCTTAAGACCATCCTTTCCTGCGCAGAGAAAGCAGCAAAGATCCGTAAAACGGAGGAGAGGGCGAAGACGAATCTTTTGACAAAGCAGAAATATTCCTTCGACTCTAACGGAAAGCTGGCAAACTGTGAGAAAAAGGATCCGTCCCAGTGTGAGATCTTTATCGTAGAGGGAGATTCTGCGGGAGGTTCCGCAAAGACTGCCCGTAACCGTAATTATCAGGCAATCCTTCCTATCAGAGGCAAGATCCTGAATGTGGAGAAAGCAACCATTGATAAAGTGCTTGCCAATGCGGAGATCAAGACCATGATCAATGCATTTGGATGTGGATTCTCCGAAGGATACGGAAATGACTTTGATATTACGAAGCTTCGTTACGACAAGATTGTGATCATGGCTGATGCCGATGTGGATGGGGCGCATATTTCCACACTGCTCCTGACTTTATTCTATCGTTTCATGCCGGATCTGATCACTGAGGGACATGTGTATATTGCCATGCCGCCATTATATAAAGTCATGCCTAAGAAGGGGCAGGAGGAATACCTGTACGATGATAAGGCACTGGAGAGATACAGACGTGCCCATAAGCCGGGAAGCTTTACTCTTCAGAGATATAAAGGTCTGGGCGAGATGGATGCGGAGCAGCTCTGGGAGACTACTCTGAATCCGGAAACTAGAATGATGAAGCGGGTGGAGATTGAGGATGCGAGACTTGCATCAAGTGTGACAGAGATTCTGATGGGAAGCGATGTCCCGCCGAGAAAGAAATTTATCTATGAGCATGCACAGGATGCAGAGCTGGATATCTGATTTCGCCGGAGTGTTATGTGGAAATTAAGACAGATACATGGATATGTGTCTGAGATGGAGGAAAGAAATTAAATGGAAACAAAACAGGAGAATGTGATTCCCACCGACTATGCGGAGGTCATGCAGAAATCCTATATAGATTATGCCATGAGTGTTATTATCTCCAGAGCCCTGCCGGATGTGCGTGACGGATTGAAGCCTGTACAGAGAAGAACTTTGTATGATATGTATGAACTGGGTATCCGTTATGACAGACCATACAGAAAATGTGCCCGTATCGTAGGTGATACCATGGGTAAATATCACCCCCATGGTGACAGTTCGATCTACGAAGCGCTTGTGGTAATGGCTCAGGATTTTAAGAAAGGCAAAACACTGGTCGACGGACATGGAAACTTCGGTTCCATCGAGGGCGACGGTGCAGCGGCCATGCGATATACAGAAGCCAGACTGGAGAAACTGACACAGGATGTCTTCCTCGAAGATCTGGATAAGAATGTGGTAGATTTTATGCCGAACTTTGATGAGACAGAGAAGGAACCGGTGGTACTTCCTGTCAGAATCCCGAATCTGCTGGTAAACGGAGCAGACGGTATTGCAGTCGGTATGGCAACCAGTATTCCACCTCACAATCTGGGTGAAGTGGTAGATGCTGTAAAAGCATATATGAAGAATAACGACATCAGTGTCAAAGGGCTGATGCGCTATCTCAAGGGACCGGACTTTCCGACAGGTGGTCTGGTAGTAAATAAAGATGACCTGCTCAGGATTTATGAGACAGGAACAGGGAAGCTCCGTGTCAGAGGTAAGGTGGAGACAGTGAAGCTCAAAGGCGGCAGACAGCAGCTTGTGATCACGGAGATTCCTTACACAATGATCGGTGCAAATATCGGAAAATTCCTGAATGATATTGCGTCTCTTGTGGAAAACAAGAAGGCAACAGATATCGTGGATATTTCAAACCAGTCTTCCAAAGAGGGAATCCGTATTGTTCTTGACCTGAAGCGTGACGCAGATGTAGAGAATCTTACAAATATGCTCTATAAGAAGACAAAGCTGGAAGATACTTTTGGCGTGAATATGCTGGCAGTTGCGGATGGCAGACCGGAGACTCTGAGTCTGAAGCAGGTGATCGAGCATCACGTAGACTTCGTATTCGATGTCACGACCAGAAAGTACACCACACTTCTGAATAAAGAGCAGGAGAAGAAAGAAATCCAGGAAGGTCTGATCAAGGCATGTGATGTGATCGACCTGATCATCGAGATCCTGCGAGGAAGCAAGAACAGAGAACAGGTAAAGAAATGCCTGGTTGACGGTGTGACAGAAGGAATCAGGTTCAAGAGCAAATCAAGCGAGAAAGCTGCGCAGAAGCTGCATTTCTCAGAAAAACAGGCAGCTGCGATCTTGGATATGCGTCTGTACAAACTGATCGGTCTGGAGATCGAGGCACTTCAGGCAGACTATGCAGAAACAATGAAGAACATTTCCGTTTATGAAGATATCCTGAATAATTATGATTCCATGGCAGAAGTGATTATGAAAGAACTGGATCAGATCAAGAAAGAATACGGTACGAAACGCCGCACAGTGATCGAGAATGCAGAAGAAGTTGTCTATGAGGAAAAGAAGATGGAAGAAATGGAAGTCACATTCCTTATGGACCGCTTCGGATATATGCGGACCATTGATAAGTCTGCATATGAGAGAAATAAAGAAGCTGCCAATGCAGAGAACAAATATGTGTTTAATTGTATGAATACAGATAAGATCTGTATCTTTACAGATAATGGAAAGATGCACAGTATCAAGGTGGCAGATATTCCGCTGGTTCGTTTCAGGGATAAGGGGACACCGGCAGATAATCTGAGCAATTATGACAGTGCACAGGAACGTATGCTCTATGTAGCACCACTGGCATCTGTAAAAGAAAATACACTTCTGTTTGTCACTGCTGCATCCATGTGCAAGCTGGTGAGTGGTGCAGAGTTTGATGTGGCGAAGAGAACGATCGTGTCTACGAAACTTGCTGAAGAGGATTCTCTGATTTTTGTGGGTTCTGCGGATGAAATGGAACAGGTGGTATTCCAGAGTGAAGGCGGATATTTCTTAAGATTTCAGAAACAGGATATTTCTGCTATGAAGAAAACATCTATCGGGGTGCGTGGAATGAAACTGGCAGAAGGAGATAAGCTGGATCATGCATATCTTCTGGAAAGCCGTCAGGAATATACCATTACTTACCATGATAAACCCTATGTTCTCAACAGGATAAAACTGTCCAAACGGGACAGTAAAGGAATAAAACCACGTATATAAAACCAACAAATCCGCTAAAATCAAGGTTTTTGCAGGAAAAGCCTTGCAATTGCCGGAAATTGGTGTTACAATACATCTAAATTAGAACTTGTTGACAAAGGAGTGGGCGTGAGCCCACTCGTTATTTGTTGCATGGAAAGGCAGGTGGGAAAAATGAGCAGACGGGAAGAGTATGAAAAGCGCGCAGAGGAACTTCTGGCACCGATCGTAGAACTTAACGGCTTTGAACTGGTTGATGTAGAATATGTAAAGGAAGCAGGAAACTGGTATCTGAGAGGATACATTGACAAACCAGGCGGAATTACAGTAAATGACTGTGAGACAGTCAGCAGAGCTTTCAGTGACAAACTGGATGAGAATGATTTTATTGAAGACAGTTATATCATGGAGATCAGTTCACCGGGACTGGACAGACCGCTGAAGAAAGACAAAGACTTTGAGAGAAACATGGGAAAACTGGTGGAAATCCGTACCTATCGGCCAATCGAGAAGCAAAAAGAGTTCTGCGGGATTTTGACCGCATATGATAGTAACAGTGTGACAATCGATGAGGATGGAACCGAGCGTGTTTTTGATAAGAAAGACACAGCCCTGATACGCCTCGCAATAGAGTTTTAGTTAATTCGGGAGGATAAGAAAAAAATGAGCAGAGAGTTAAAGGAGGCACTGGATATCCTTGAAAAGGAGAAGAGTATCAGCAAAGATACTCTGCTTGAGGCAATTGAGCAGTCTCTGATCCAGGCCTGCAAGAACCATTTTGGAAAAGCTGACAATGTACATGTAACTATTGATCCGGAAACCTGCGATTTTTCAGTGTATGCAGACAGAAGTATCGTAGAATACGTAGAGGATCCTGCAATGGAGATTTCTCTGGCAGATGCTTTGAAGATCACATCAAGAGCTGAGATCGGAGGCATGATACAGGTTCCGATCCAGTCTAAGGAATTCGGACGTATTGCGACACAGAATGCAAAGAACGTTATCCTGCAGAAAATCCGCGAGGAAGAACGTAAAGTGCTGTATGATGAATATTATGGAAAAGAGAAAGAAGTAGTAACCGGTATTGTACAGCGTGTGATGGGCAAGAATGTAAGCATCAATCTTGGTAAGGCAGATGCAGTATTAAGTGAGAATGAACAGGTGAAAGGGGAAACCTTCCAGCCGACAGAGAGAATTAAGGTGTATATTCTTGAAGTCAAGGATACCCCGAAGGGACCTCGTATTCTGGTATCCAGAACTCATCCGGGACTTGTGAAACGTCTCTTTGAGTCAGAAGTTGCAGAAGTAAAAGACGGAACTGTTGAGATCAAGAGCATCGCACGTGAGGCCGGTTCCCGTACAAAGATCGCTGTATGGAGCAACGATCCGGATGTAGATGCAGTTGGTGCATGCGTAGGTATGAACGGCGCACGTGTCAATGCAGTAGTTGAGGAACTTCGCGGTGAGAAAATCGATATCATCAACTGGGATGAGAATCCTGCAATCCTGATCGAGAATGCATTGAGCCCTGCAAAGGTTATCGCAGTTATGGCAGATCCTGATGAGAAGACAGCTCTGGTAGTTGTTCCTGATTATCAGCTGTCCCTTGCAATCGGTAAAGAAGGTCAGAATGCACGTCTTGCTGCAAGACTTACAGGATTTAAGATTGACATCAAGAGTGAGACTCAGGCAAAAGAAGCCGGAGATTCTATGATTATGATGATGACGAGACTGCAGAAGATGCAGCTGAGGCATCAGCAGAGGAAACTTCAGCAGAAGATTCCCTGACAGAAGAAACCGAAGCAGAAGAAGTTTCAGAGGAAGTTCCTGTAGAAGAAGAGCCACAGGCTCAGGAAGCAGGAGAGAATGAAGACGAAGAATAAGATTCCCATGCGCCAGTGTACCGGCTGCAGGGAAATGAAAAGCAAGAAAGAGATGCTCAGAGTTCTTAAGACTACAGAAGATGAGATCGTGCTTGATACTACCGGTAAGAAAAACGGCAGAGGCGCATATCTGTGTCTTTCCAGAGAATGTCTGGATAAAGCGATTAAAAATCATGGACTTGAGCGTTCACTGAAAACTGCGGTTCCGGATGAGGTATACGAACGACTTAAGAAGGAGCTGGAAGATATTGAAAAATAACAGAGTACTGTCGCTGATAGGGCTGGCTACCAAAGCAGGCAAGACCGTAAGCGGAGAATTTTCCACAGAGAAATCTGTAAAGACCGGAAAAGGACTGCTTGTGATCGTTGCTGAGGATGCCTCCGAGAATACAAAGAAGAAATTCAGGAATATGTGCAGTTTTTATGAAGTTCCGATTTTCTTCTTCTCAGATAAAGAGAGCTTAGGCAGAGCAATGGGAAAGGAGTACCGCGCCTGTCTGGCTGTCCAGGATGAGAACTTTGCGAAAGCAATCATGAAGGAGGTATAGCGATTGTCAAAATTAAGAGTACATGAGCTGGCCAGAGAGCTTGGACGACAGAACAGAGAAGTGATCGAGTTTCTGAAATCAAAAGGCGTTGATGTGAGAAGCCATATGAGTATGGTGGATGAGCCTGCGGTTTCGGAAGTAAAGAATAGATTCAGAAAAGACAATAATAACAGGGGAAAGGAGCATATTGCGAAATTGGAGACTCCCAAGACAGAAGAAAAGGTTGTAACAGCAAAATCAGAAGGAGATAAAACTGAAACACCTAAAAGAAAAAAATATTATCCGCGTTTTTCATGCACAGAATGCAAGTGACGGAGGAAAAACAAGAAAGAAACCTGTGAAAGCTGAAGGCGAGAGAACAGGTTCACCAAGAAATGCAGAAGGAAGAAATTCCGACAGTTCAAGAACAGACGGTGACAGACCAAGAAGAAATAATAATGACCGCCCAGGTACAGGCAACAGAAGACCGGACGGACAGAACCGTCAGGGAAGACCTCAGGGTGAAGGAAGATCCCAGGGAGGACGTTTTGGCCAGGGAAGAAACCAGGGCGAAGGAAACCGTCAGGGAAGACCTCAGGGCGAGGGAAGATCCCAGGGAGATAACCGCCAGGGAGGACGTTTCGGACAGGGAAGATCCCAGGGCGATGGTCAGGGCCGTCCGGGCGGAAGATTCCAGGGCGATGGAAATCGTCAGGGAGGACGTTTCGGACAGGGAAGACCACAGGGAGATGGAAACCGTCAGGGAGGAAGACCGCAGGGCAATGGCCAGGGTCGTCCGGACGGAAACAGAAGTGAAGGACGTGACGGACGCTTCGGCGGCAGTCAGGGACGTCAGGGACAGCGCCAGAATACAAGAAAGAATGACGATATGGCATTTGCACCGGAACTGACAAAGACTTCCAAAGACAGCAAGAGAGAAAGAGACAGAGAGAACAAAAACAAGAAAAAAGATTTTGATAAGACACAGAGTGGCGGACGCAGACCAAATCAGGGTGGATTCAATAAGAATTCCAGAATCCCGAAAGCTCTGCAGAAACCGGCTCCGCAGCCAAAACAGGAAGAGAAGAAACCTGAGGTTAAGGAAATCACACTTCCGGAGAAGATGACGATCCGCGAACTGGCAGAAGCTATGAAAATGCAGCCGTCAGTAATTGTGAAGAAGCTCTTTATGCAGGGTATGATGGTTACTGTAAACCATGAGATCGATTTTGAGAAAGCTCAGGAGATTGCTCTGGAATATGATATCATCGCAGAACCGGAAGAGAAGGTAGACGTTATCGAAGAACTCCTCAAAGAGGATGAAGAAGACGAAAAAGATATGGTTTCAAGACCACCTGTAGTCTGTGTTATGGGGCACGTTGACCATGGTAAAACATCTCTTCTGGATGCAATCCGTAAGACAAATGTAACACGTGGAGAAGCCGGCGGTATCACACAGCACATCGGTGCTTCTGTAGTAGAGGTTGGCGGACAGAAGATCACATTCCTGGATACACCTGGACATGAAGCTTTCACAGCTATGCGTATGCGTGGTGCAAACTCCACAGATATTGCAGTTCTGGTTGTAGCAGCTGATGATGGTGTGATGCCTCAGACAGTAGAGGCTATCAGCCATGCGAAGGCGGCAGGCGTTGAGATCATAGTTGCAATCAACAAGATTGATAAGCCAAGTGCTAATATTGAGCGTGTAAAACAGGAACTTTCTGAATATGAACTGATTCCGGAAGACTGGGGCGGAAGTACGATTTTTGTTCCTGTATCCGCACATACAGGAGAGGGAATCGATACTCTTCTTGAGATGATCCTTCTTACAGCCGAGGTATGTGAATTAAAGGCAAATCCGAACCGTTCCGCAAGAGGTCTTGTAATCGAGGCTCAGCTTGATAAAGGTAAAGGTCCGGTTGCCACGATCCTTGTCCAGAAAGGTACTCTTCATGTGGGAGACTTTATTGCAGCAGGAGCATGCAATGGTAAGGTTCGTGCCATGATGGATGATAAGGGACGCAGGATTAAAGAAGCAGGTCCTTCTACTCCTGTAGAAATCCTGGGACTTGGTGATGTGCCGAATGCAGGTGAAATTCTTCTTGCATTTGACAGTGATAAGGAAGCCAAGAACTTTGCAGGTGCATTTGTATCTGAGAACAAGAACCGTCTTCTTGAGGAGACTAAGGGCAAATTATCTCTGGATAATCTCTTTGATCAGATTCAGGCAAGCGATCTGAAGGAACTTCCGCTCATTGTCAAAGCAGATGTACAGGGATCTGTGGAAGCTGTAAAACAGAGTCTGACCAAACTTTCCAACGAAGAAGTGGTTGTAAAGGTGATCCATGGCGGTGTTGGTGCGATCAATGAGTCTGACGTAAGTCTTGCGGCTACATCAAATGCGATCATTATCGGCTTTAATGTCCGTCCGGATGCAACCGCAAAACAGCTTGCTGAGCAGGAAGGTGTAGATCTTCGTCTGTACAGAGTTTATTTATCAGGACAATCGAAGATGTAGAAGCTGCCATGAAGGGTATGCTTGATCCTATATTTGAGGAGAAAGTTATCGGTCATGCGGAAGTGCGTCAGCTGTTCAAGGCATCCGGTATTGGTACGATTGCAGGAAGCTATATTCTGGATGGTATCTTCCAGAGAAACTGCAAGGTTCGTATTTCCAGAGAAGGCGAGCAGATATTTGAAGGTGAGCTTGCATCCCTGAAGAGATTCAAAGACGATGTTAAGGAAGTTAAGGCAGGATACGAATGTGGCCTTGTATTTGACGGATTTAACGATGTGAAAGAGGAAGATAAAGTAGAAGCTTATATCATGGTAGAAGTACCGAGATAGTAATGGTTTATAAAGGTAGGGTGCGCGATTCATAGTGTCAGGTACAGTGTGGTGCGCACCTTGACTTGATTGTGGTAATTCAGAAAATAATGTGATCAGGATAGTCGATGATCCGGATTGCTCACAGTATTTGACAGAATTGCCGGATATATAGGAGTAAAACTTAAAATGAGAAAAAACAGTATTAAGAATACCCGGATCAATGGGGAAGTCCAGAAGGAACTCAGCACCATTATCCGCAACGAGATCAAGGACCCGCGTATTCATCCGATGACTTCTGTCATGGCTGTAGAAGTGGCTCCTGATCTGAAAACCTGCAGAGCATATATCAGTGTGCTGGGTGAAAAAGAAGCAAAGGAAGCGACGATCAAAGGTCTGAACAGTGCAGAAGGCTACATCAGACGCCAGCTGGCACGTAATTTAAACCTGAGAAATACACCGGAGATCCGTTTTATCCTGGACGAATCTATTGAGTATGGTGTAAATATGTCAAAGCTTATTGATGATGTTACCAAGAAAGACAGCAACTCCCACAGACAGGATGAGGAGCAGGATGAGAATTAAAAGAGGATGAGAACATGGAAAATATTGCGGAAATACTGGAAGGTGTGAAAACAATGGGAATCGGCGGACATATCCGTCCGGATGGTGACTGCGTTGGTTCCTGTATGGCGTTATATTTATATGTAAAAACCTATTATCCGGAAATTCAGGCAGATGTGTACCTGGATAATCCCAAACCTGTTTTCGGACATATTGACTGTATGGATGAGATTAAAACAGAGCTGGACGGTGACAAAGAGTATGACCTTTTTGTTACCTGTGATGTAAGTGCAAGAGACAGACTTGCCATTGCAGGTCCATATTTTGACACTGCAAAAAGAACAGCATGTATTGATCATCATATCAGTAACTCCGGATTTGCACAGGTGAATCATATCAGGGGAGAGGTAAGCTCTGCCTGTGAAGTTCTCTATGGGCTTTTTGATCCTGAGAAAGTGGTCCGTACCATTGCAGTGCCGATCTATACGGGAATGGTTCATGACACAGGGGTATTTCAGTACTCTTCAACTTCACCGGAGACCATGCGTATTGCCGGGGAACTGATGAAGACAGGATTCAATTTCAGTAAGATCATTGACGAATCTTTCTATCAGAAAACTTATGTGCAGAATCAGGTAATGGGGCGTGTTCTTGCAGAGAGTATCCTGCTTCTGGATGGAAAATGTATTATCGGATATCTTAAAAAAAGAGACATGGAGTTCTATGGTGTGGATGGCAAGGATCTGGACGGTATCGTCAGTCAGCTTCGCCTTACAGCGGGAGTGGAAGTTGCCATGTTTATCTATGAAGTGGAAACTCAGGCTTTCAAAGTTTCCCTGCGTTCCAACGGAAATGTGGATGTAAGCAAGATTGCAGTATATTTTGGCGGCGGCGGTCATATGAGAGCAGCAGGATGTGATCTTCAGGGTTCTGTGTATGATGTGATCAACAATGTGACAGAACAGATCTGCAAACAGTTTCAGGAGCAGGAAGTCTGATGGATGGAGTAATTGTAATCCGTAAGGAAAAAGGATTCACTTCCCATGATGTGGTGGCAAAGCTTCGGGGAATCCTTCATATGAAGAAAATCGGACATACCGGAACTCTTGATCCGGATGCAGAAGGAGTGCTCCCGGTGGCTCTGGGAAAAGCAACCCGTCTGGTGGATATGATCACAGATAAAGAGAAAACCTATGAGGCAGTGATGCGTCTGGGTGTTGTTACGGATACCCAGGATATGAGCGGAACTGTTCTCTCACAGACTACAGAGCTTTCCGTTACAGAAGAAGAGCTTTGCACAGTGGTCAGTTCTTTTGTGGGAGACTATATGCAGGTGCCGCCAATGTATTCAGCACTGAAGGTCAATGGAAAGAAACTCTATGAACTTGCCAGAGAGGGCAAGACTGTGGAGCGTAAACCAAGACCTGTACATTTTTATGAGATAGAAATTCTGGATATCAGTTTTCCGCTGGTGCGTTTTCGTGTGACCTGCAGCAAGGGAACCTATATCCGTACTCTGTGCCATGATATAGGGGAAAAGCTGGGCTGTGGAGCTGCCATGGAAAGTCTTTTGCGGACAAAGGTGGGCAGATTTACACTGGATGATGCCATTACCCTGGCGCAGACAGAAGAGGCAGTGCAGAAAGGAACCATAGAGAGTAAAATCCTCGGTATTGAGGAGATTCTTGCAGAGTATCCAAGGGTATGCTGTACAAAAGAAGGGGACAGACTTCTGGCTAATGGAAATCCTCTTGTACAGGCACTGGTCGATGCACAGGAGAAAAACGGATGGATCCGTATGTGCAGCAGTGAAGGCGGTTTTGCCGGAGTTTACCAGTGGGACGAGAAAAGAAACAGGTATTTCCCTGTAAAAATGTTTTAGGAGACATGATGGAATATTTAAGGATTGAGAATGATTTTCCCAGAATTTCACACAGTGCGGTAACACTTGGGAAGTTTGACGGCATACACCGCGGACATCAGAAACTGGTTGAGAAAATTATTGAGCAGAAACAGGAAGGTGCACAGGCGGTTGTACTTGCGCTTGGAACTGCCTCAAGAACAATCCTCACAAAGGAAGAGAGATGTCGTATATTGGAAGAAATGGGAGTGGATATACTGTTGGAATGTCCGCTCACAGAGAAAATACGGCACATGAAAGCAGAGAATTTTATAAAAGAAATACTGATAGGAGATCTGCAGGTTTCCTATGTGGCAGTTGGAGAGGATTTCCGTTTTGGCTATGAGCGGAAAGGAACTCCTGCCATGCTCAAAGAGTTCGGAAAGAAATATGGATTTCATACGGAAGTCCTGCCAAAAGAAATGGACGGACGCCGTAAGATTAGTAGTACCTTTGTCAGGGAAGAACTGAACAGAGGAAATATGGAAAAATTCCGTTTCCTTATGGGAACAGATTTCTCAGTAGAAGGAATCGTTGAACATGGACGTGGAATGGGACATAAATATCTGCTTCCGACCACCAACCTGATCCCTCCGGTAGAGAAACTGATGCCTCCAAACGGGGTTTATATCACAGTATCCCATTTCAGAGACAGAAGTTATCAGGGAATTACCAATGTAGGTCATAAGCCTACTGTTGGCGGCGAGAAGTTTATTGGTGTGGAAACATATCTGTTTGACTGCAATGAAGATCTGTATGGGGAATACTGCAAGGTGGATTTCAAAAAATTCCTCAGACCTGAACAGAAGTTTTCTTCGCTGGAGGCGCTGAAAGCACAGCTGGAGAGAGATGCTGTGAAGGGACAGGAATATTTTGAAACTTTGTAAAAAAGAGGTTTACACGCCAGAATCAATGTGCTATACTAACCAAGGTGAATTTAGCCCATGTTCAGGGACCGGACGCTCCGACCATCTCTTAATGTGTGGCGGTCAATCAATAATAATTATAGAATACAGGAGGAAATCACAATGATTTCAAAAGAAAAGAAAGCAGCGATCATGAAAGAATATGCAAGAACTGAAGGCGATACAGGATCACCGGAAGTACAGGTAGCAGTTCTTACAGCAAGAATTCAGGAACTTACAGAGCATTTACAGAGCAACCATAAAGATCATCACTCCAGACGTGGTCTTCTGAAAATGGTAGGTCAGAGACGTGGACTGTTAGCTTACCTGAAGAAAACAGACATCGAAAGATACCGTGCACTGATTGAAAAATTAGGCTTAAGAAAATAATAGCCTTTTAGTATGCGGAAGGGGCGGATTTCCATCCGCCTCCCTTTTTATGTATATGGCAGTTCTGTAAAATATGGTGTTTTTCAGGATTGCGGTGGCTTGTTGTTTCGACTGCATCTGCATATTCAGAAGCTGCGAAACATGACAGGAGTTATTTCCGAGACTACTGAAAAGATTATTTTGTATATGAAAGTAACAAAACAGGCAGATATATTTGCCTGAAAAGTAGTTTTTTCAGTTGTTTCGGACTCCTGTTTTAATGTGACAATTTCATAAAAAGTCTGAACGTTGATGGACAAGATTGTCAGCAGACGGAACAGACAAATTTGAAAAGAATAAAGTAGTTACCGGACATGCAGTGAACGGTAACAGAAAATGACAACAGAATTATGAAAAAAGGAGAATGAACATATGTACAAAAGTTATTCCATGGAATTAGCCGGAAGAACCTTGACAGTAGATATCAACCGCGTTGCAAAACAGGCAAACGGTGCAGCATTAATGCACTATGGTGATACTACAGTTTTATCTACAGCAACAGCATCCAAAGAGCAAGAGAAGGAATTGATTTCTTCCCGTTAAGCGTTGAATATGAAGAGAAAATGTATGCAGTAGGACAAAATCCAGGAGGATTAACAAGAGAGAGGGAAAAGCAAGCGAGCATGCAATCCTTACTTCACGCGTGATCGACAGACCAATGCGTCCTCTGTTCGAAGGACTACAGAAACGACGTAACACTGGTAAACATGGTTATGTCTGTTGATCCTGAGTGTAATCCGGAGATTCCGGCTATGCTTGGTTCCTCTATTGCAACCTGTATTTCCGATATTCCGTTTGATGGTCCGTGTGCTACCACACAGGTTGGTCTGATCAATGGTGAATATATCATCAACCCTACCATGGCACAGAAAGATGTATCTGACCTTCAGCTTACAGTAGCTTCCACAAGAGAGAAAGTAATCATGATCGAAGCCGGCGCAAAAGAAGTTCCGGAAGACAAGATGATCGAAGCTATCTATAAAGCTCATGAAGTAAACCAGGAGATCATCAAATTTATCGATAAGATCGTAGAAGAATGCGGAAAACCGAAACACAGCTACGAATCATGTGCAGTTCCGGAAGAACTCTTCGCAGCGATCAAAGAAATCGTACCTCCGGCAGAAATGGAAGTTGCCGTATTCTCTGACGATAAACAGACAAGAGAAGAAAATATCCGTCAGGTAACAGAGAAACTGAAAGAAGCTTTTGCTGACAAGGAAGAGTGGCTTGCAGTTCTGGGCGAGGCTGTATATCAGTACCAGAAGAAGACTGTCCGCAAGATGATCTTAAAAGACCACAAACGTCCGGATGGTCGTGCCATTACTCAGATCCGTCCTCTGGCAGCAGAGACAGATATTATCCCCAGAGTACATGGCTCTGCTATGTTCACACGTGGACAGACACAGATCTGTACCATCACAACTCTGGCTCCTCTTGCAGAAGCACAGAAGCTTGACGGACTTGACGAATTTGAAACTTCAAAGAGATATATGCATCACTACAATTTCCCGTCCTACTCTGTAGGTGAGACAAAACCATCCAGAGGACCGGGACGTCGTGAGATCGGACATGGTGCACTTGCTGAGAGAGCATTAGTTCCTGTACTTCCAAGCGAAGAGGAATTCCCATATGCGATCCGTACTGTATCTGAGACATTTGAATCCAATGGTTCTACTTCTCAGGCAAGTATCTGTGCATCCACAATGTCTCTGATGGCAGCCGGTGTACCAATCAAAAAACCGGTAGCAGGTATTTCCTGTGGTCTGGTAACAGGCGATACAGATGATGATTACATTGTTCTCACAGATATCCAGGGACTTGAAGACTTCTTCGGAGATATGGACTTCAAGGTAGCCGGAACTCATGACGGTATCACAGCAATCCAGATGGATATCAAGATCCATGGACTGACAAGACCGATCGTAGAAGAAGCAATCAGACGTACAAAAGAAGCTAGAGAATATATCCTGACAGAAGTTATGGAGAAATGCATCGCAGCTCCCCGTACTGCTGTAGGCGAATATGCTCCGAAGATCATCCAGATCCAGATCGATCCTCAGAAGATCGGTGATGTTGTAGGTCAGAGAGGAAAGACTATCAATACGATCATCGAGCGTACAGGTGTTAAGATCGATATCACAGACGAAGGTGCGGTATCTATCTGTGGAGTTGATCAGAAGAGCATGGATGAGGCAGCTAACATGGTTAAGATCATTGCAACTGATTTTGAAGCAGGACAGATCTTTACAGGTAAAGTTGTCAGCATCAAAGAGTTTGGTGCATTCGTTGAATTTGCACCGGGTAAAGAGGGAATGGTACACATTTCCAAGATCTGTAAAGAAAGAATCAATCGTGTTGAGGATGTTCTCACACTTGGTGATAAAGTTAAGGTTATCTGCCTTGGCAAAGACAAGATGGGAAGAATCAGCTTCAGCATGAAGGATGTACCGGAAGAAGCGTAAAAAATTATGAGATATCACAATATTACCAAGGACGATATGCTTAATGGCGACGGACTTCGTGTAGTGCTCTGGGTGGCAGGATGCAATCACTGCTGTCCGGAGTGCCAGAATCCTGTCACCTGGGATCCAAACGGCGGACTGCCTTTCGGTGAGGCAGAACGCAAGGAGATTTTTGCGGAACTGGATAAGGATTATGTGAGCGGAATTACCTTTTCAGGTGGAGATCCACTGCACCCGGCAAATATCACTGAGGTAACAGCCTTTGCGAAGGAGATCAGAAAGAGATATCCTGGTAAAACAATCTGGCTTTATACAGGTTTCCTCTGGGAGGAGATCTGCAAAGAAGAGATTGTGCGTTATCTGGATGTCTGCGTAGACGGTGAATTTGAGGTGGACAAGAAAGAACTTTCCCTTAAATGGAAAGGTTCCAGCAATCAGAGAGTGATCGATGTTCCCAAAACTCTTCATGAAGGAAAAGTCGTATTGCATAAATAAGAAATATACAGGCAGTTCAAGTATGCGTCAGGTGTACCTGAACTGCTTTTTTACTGAATCAGTCAGTGATGATCACAAAATATTGTTACTGTTCACTCCGTTCACAGTAACGTAGCCAAAATTCATTCCAGATTGCCTGCGGCAATGGAATTTTGGCTCGTATGTCTCGGGATTTTGGCATATTCATGCCAAAACACCTCGCGGGATAGTGGTGTGTGAACAGTAACCTTTCCTCAAAAATATATCACGTTCTATAAAATTCCATCTTGATTAAATTGCAAAAAAATTGTAGACTATATATGCACACACATTAATAGTTTTTGTTAATTAAGACTGATTTGAGGTTTCCTCATAACGTCTCAATTATACACACACATTTTCTAAAAAGAGCAGCTGCATCATCCGATGCGCTGCTCTTTTAGTTCCACTGTTTATTTTGTAACTGTTCTCTGCCGTCGACGGCATTCTTTAATGATTTTAACTTTTACTTTTTCTTCTTCAGGAAATAAACAAGTAAAATTATGATAACAATAATCCCGATACCACTAATCCAGATTACAGGATTCTTCATTCCTGAATCTGCTTTTACATTCTTTCCTGATGTTTTCTGACTCTGCTTATCATCGGATTCCTTGTCTTCTGTCGAAGCAGGCGTCTCTGTTTCTTCCGGTGTCGGTGTTGCTTCTTCTGTAGGTGTTGCCTCCGGTGTCGGTGTCACTTTTTCTGTAGGTGTTACCTCTGGTGTTGGTGTGGCTTTCGGAGTTGGAGTTGCTTCCGGTGTTGGTGTAACAGCAGCCACCGGAACATTTCCTGATGTGCCTGTAGCCTCCGGTGCATCTGCGGATACATTTTCATTTACGTAATCTGTATCACGATCAAGATTCAGCCATCCCTGTGTCACACCATCTGTGTCTGTTTTCCCCCAGTTTGTTCCGTCTTCTCCCTGAACATACTGAAAAATATGTACAGTTGTCCCATCTGCGATTCCCTCTGTTCCTGAAACCTGATCAAATTTCTCTCCAGGTCCGTTATAAACCGATACGTTTCCATCGTTTCCATGAACCTTTACTTCGAAATCCACATCTTTGCCTCCGAAAGTACGATATTCCTCATTGGCAGCTTCTTCTCTGGAAGCCGGATCCAGATCATCCATAGGAACATATCCGTTCATTTCATGGTACTGTGTATATGCCCATTTTTTATTATCTGCTCCATTCTTCTCACCCAGAACGTGAATGGCAGTTCCATTTGGGATCTTGCTGTCATTCAGTTTAACACTCTGAGTGTCTGCTTCATCATAAATATCTACCCCGCCCTGTGTACTCTGTACGATCATATAATAATCTGTTACATAATCCGGATTCTGACCCTTTCCGTCATCCGCATAAACAGAAACCACTGTCAGAATAAAGCACAGTACCATTGCTATTACTGTTCCAAACCTTCTCTTCATAATCTCTTTCCTTCATTTCCTATTTTCTTTTTACAGCAGATGAACTTTTATATTTGCTGTATGTATTTCCATATGGCTCTTTAACATATGCTTTTACCGCATAATAGTATGATACACCTTTTTGTGCTTTTTTGTCCAGATAAGAAGAACTATTTCCATTGGAAATTTTCTTTATCAATTGATAGGAACCACCTTTTTTCTTTCTGTAAATATAATAGCCGTCACATTTTTTCTGAGGCTTCCACCGGATACGGATTCCATTTTTCTCAGATTTCACAGAAGTAACCTTCTGCACTGCAGGTGCTGCTTTAATCACATCGCCGGTTTTATATTTACCTGAATATCTTTTTCCGGATGCTTCATAATATGCTTTTACTGTATAACGGTATGATGCATTAGCCGTAACCTTACTATCTTTATATTTTAATTCCGATGTCCCGACATCTGCAATTTGGGACCACTTCCCACCTGCTGCAGGTTTTCTGTACACATAATATCCTGTAACTCCGGAAACTTTTTCCCATGAAATAAGGTTGTATCCGGAATTATATGCCTTCACCTGAAATACCGGTGTATCCGGCACCCATGACTGATTCACGGTCTTCCGTATGTGCCTTGATCCTTGCCGTCCAGTTTTTCGTCTTTCCATCTGTCCACCTGGCCGTTTCCGATGCACTCTTATAGAATGTCTGCCCTGTTTCTATCCCCGCCGTACAGGTAAACCAGTTCCCATAACTGGACTTTGCTTCCACTCCAAAGCTGATTTTTGTCAATCCCACTGTTTGTGATCACAACAGAATATCTGCTTCCCTGTTTCAAAACCACCTCTGGTACACTGATAGTCTGTACACCTGCGATTGGCTGTTCAAACTCATATGGAGCAGCATATGCAGCGGTCCCGCTTTCCGGGTCATATGGATCTGTCAGATCGGTGTATATCTGAATTTTGTAACAGGCATTGTCACTGTTTGTAACAAGATTAACCTCCCCCAGGACTTCTGCTTTTCCCTTTCCTGCAGTTGTCTCATAAACTGCTGCTACTGACTGTCCCGCCTGTATCGGAATCACTGAAAGTGCTGAAGAACCATCATAAAAATAATTATTCCTATACTTTTGATCCAAAGCAGCCACTGCCTCTGCACTTACAAGTTTACTGATATTGGGATCCTGATAAGAAAGATAGTAATATCCTCCGTCTCCTTTCTTCTCCCCCCAACTGTTTTTGTATGATCCACGCACCATCAGATGTTACATTGGAAACAGGAAGGAAATTATCCTTTGTAATACGTATCATCCCACTCCGACCACTGTCACAATATGATTAATTACAGTCGAATTTGTATTTCCTAACAGGATAACAATATGCAGCTGTGTCCGGACTTTACTATAGCTTTCCTTTCCTATAATAAAGACATAATAAGATACTGCATGGTCGATTCTAGCAGCATTTCTTTTCTATACGTTCCTTCCACTGTATTTGGTAAACGAAGATGCATTTTTCTTAGATAA
>ENA-OQKW01000149-OQKW01000149.1-human-gut-metagenome-genome-assembly--contig:-NODE-149-length-19925-cov-3.019093_pt1 | contig 19925 bp, 16 predicted proteins | sample MGYA00242657_ERZ504815 | MGnify/ENA primary metagenome ERZ504815 (study PRJEB26092, sample SAMD00036404) | human gut metagenome | host: Homo sapiens | study: EMG produced TPA metagenomics assembly of... | reverse complement strand
CGTGCGTACTGCCGGCACGCTCGTGCAGATTATCTAACGTTCTGGGTGACAACCGTTACATTGAAATCCCTCTCCAGGTCGGCAACGCCCAGATGCCCGGCATTCGGCACCACATCGAGCAACTGCTTGCGACGTTCGTTATAGTAAATTAATGACCAGTTCCGGATTTACGTGCATACCCCTCGGGAGTCGCCACCTGCTCCACCGGATATTTGTCCCATAATCCGCCCGCATCACGGAATGTGCTGATGCCGCTCTCGGCGCTCATTACCAGCACCGACAATATGACCAAGTTTTTCATTTTCCGCTCCTTTCCTTTATTAAAGTAAGACAAATTATAAGAAGAAATGTTCAAGTTGTGATATAAATAAGAAAAATTAAATACTTAAAAGCCTTATCATTCAAATAAAAGACGTACTTTTGCCACTCATAAATTTGCAATAGACTGGAAAAGAAACCAATCCGGTCGTCAACAAAAGAATCTTATGGACAAATTCAGTTATGCTATCGGCCTTGGAATAGGTCAGAATCTTTTAAGCATGGGTGCCAAAGGCATTGCAGTAGATGACTTTGCACAAGCAATCAAAGACGTTTTGGAGGGCAACCAGACGGCAATCAGCCACACAGAAGCCCGTGACATCGTCAACAAGTACTTCGCCGAACTGGAGGAGAAGATGAACGCAGCAAACATAGAAGCCGGCAAAAAGTTCCTGGAAGAGAACAAAAAACGCGAGGGAGTTGTTACGCTTCCCAGCGGACTTCAATACGAAGTTATCACAGAAGGAAACGTCGGTCACTATGCCAAAGCAACCGACCAGGTACAATGCCACTACGAAGGCACACTGATTGACGGAACGCTGTTCGACAGCTCCATCAAGCGCGGCCAGCCTGCCACATTCGGTGTAAACCAAGTGATACCCGGTTGGGTGGAAGCCCTTCAGCTTATGCCCGAAGGTGCCAAGTGGAAACTCTACATCCCCAGCGACCTGGCATACGGAGCGCAGGGTGCCGGCGAGATGATTCCTCCCCACAGCACGCTCGTATTCGAAGTCGAATTACAGAAAATTTTATCTAAATAAACAAACAAGTAAAAGCAAAATGAAAAAGTAACATTTCTCATGGCTCTTGCAGTAGCTGCCGGCATGGCATCTTGTACTGCTCAAAGTCCGAAAGCTGATTTGAAGACGGACATCGACTCATTATCTTACGCCATCGGTATGGCACGTACAGAAGGTTTGGACCAGTATCTTGCACAACAAGGCATTGACTCAACCCAGATGTCAGAATTCCTGAAAGGTTTCAACGAAGGCGCAGCCAAAATCGATAAGAAAGACGTGGCTTACATGGCCGGTCTGCAAGTAGGCCAGATGGTCAGCAAGCAATGGGTGGAAGGCTTCAACCAACAAATCTTCGGCAACGACTCCACACAGAGCATCAGCCGCGAAAATCTGCTGGCAGGTTTCGTAGCAGGTGTCATCGGCAAGGGTGGTGCTATGGATATGATGAAAGCTCAAGAGTACATGCGTACTCAGATGGATGCCATCAAAGAAAAAGCAACTGCAGAAAAGTATGCTGACAACAAAGCTGCCGGTGAAAAGTTCCTGGCTGAGAACAAGGCTAAAGAAGGTGTAGTAACTACCCCGAGCGGTCTGCAATACAAAATCATCACCAAGGGTAACGGTGCCGTTCCTGCCGACAGCAGCAAGGTGAAAGTAAACTACAAAGGTACGCTGATTGACGGAACAGAATTCGATAGCTCTTACAAGCGCAACGAACCTGCTACTTTCCGTGCCAACCAGGTAATCAAAGGCTGGACAGAGGCCCCTCACCATGATGCCCCGTCGGCTCTAAGTGGGAACTCTATATCCCCTACGACCTGGCATACGGTTCAAGAGAAACCGGTAGCCAAATCAAGCCGTTCTCTACTTTGATATTCGAAGTGGAACTGCTGGGTATCGAGAAGTAATGTAACAATCCGAAAGGAGGGGACCAAAACCCTCTTGATACTTCTTTTAGGCGCGGATTACGAGGAATAACGCGGTATTTAGGTAAACTAAATCCGTGAAATCCGTGTAATCCGTGCCTAAGGTTATCTGTTTGTTTTATTATTCCTCTGTATATCGTTCGATGGTCTGCTCACGGTCCGGTCCCAAGGAAACAATCTTGATGGGCACACCAAGCTGTTCTTCCAGGAATGACAAATATGCATTGAATTCTTCCGGGAACTCATCTTCACTCTGCATCTTGGTCATATCCGTCTGCCAACCGGGTAGCTCTACATAAACCGGTTCAATAGTCTCGTTGATATCGAACGGGAAGTAATCAATCTCTTCCCCATCCATCTTGTAAGCTACACAAGCCTTAATGGTTTCAAAAGAATCGAGCACATCGCTCTTCATCATAATTAACTGAGTCACCCCGTTTACCATGATAGAATACTTCAAAGCTACAAGATCAATCCAGCCACAACGACGTTCACGACCTGTCACCGCACCATATTCATGACCTAAATCGCGGATTTTCTTACCAGTTTCATCAAACAATTCGGTAGGGAAAGGACCTGCCCCCACACGGGTACAATACGCTTTCATGATACCGTATACATTACCAATTTTATTAGGACCGATACCTAAACCGGTACAAGCACCGGCACAAATGGTATTTGAAGAAGTGACAAAAGGATAAGAACCGAAATCAACATCAAGCATCGTTCCCTGCGCACCTTCACAAAGCACACTCTTACCCGACTTCAGAAGATTGTTTATTTCGTGTTCACTGTCCACCAAATGGAACTGTTTCAGGTATTCGATACCCTCCAACCATTGTTTTTCCAGTTCGGTTATATCATATTCATAATTCAGACTTTTCAAGATCTGTTCGTGACGTGCCTTTGCCTTTCCATACACTTCTTCAAAATTATGAAGGATATCACCTACACGTACACCGTTACGACTCACTTTATCAGTATAAGTAGGACCTATACCTTTTCCGGTAGTTCCCACTTTGGCATCTCCTTTAGCAGCTTCATAAGCAGCATCCAGAATGCGGTGAGTAGGCAAAATCAAATGAGCTTTCTTTGAAATGTGCAAACGTTCTTTCAGGGGGTGTCCGCTAGCCTCCAAAGCTTCAGCCTCAGCCTTGAACAAAGCCGGATCCAGTACCACACCATTACCAATAATGTTTACTTTATTTCCTTGAAATATTCCGGAAGGAATGGAACGGAGCACATATTTCTGGCCTTCGAATTCCAGTGTATGACCTGCATTCGGACCTCCCTGGAAACGAGCTACCACATCATAACGGGGAGTCAGAACATCGACAACCTTTCCTTTGCCTTCATCACCCCATTGCAAACCTAACAAGACATCTACTTTCATGTTTCTTCGTTTTATGTTACTTATCTTTTTCTTCCTACGCTTGGCCCAAGTACACTTGCTGCATACACCATAGATATATAAGGAATAGTGCGAGGCATGAAATTTCTTCAGTTTCGTATTGGCAATGGCTTGTTTCAGATTCTCATCCTGAAATTCGGTCACTTTGCCACATTCCGTACATATCATGTGATGATGGGTTTCATTGTTGTACGCACGCTCGTACTGGGAAGAATTGCCGAACTGATGTTTAATAACCAATTTTGCATCGATAAAAAGAATGATGGTATTATAAAGAGTAGCCCGGCTTACCCGGAATTTTCCTTCATTTGCCATATAATTATAAAGCGTATCAATGTCAAAATGACCTTTAATGGAATAGATAGTATCGAGTATAGCATATCGTTCAGGTGTCTTCCGATGCCCGTTAACCTGCAGATATTCTGTCAAGATCTGCTTTACCTTATCTTTCACATTCTCTTCCATCACAGATTTCAGTTCCGCCGTCAAAGTTAAGCCTTTTTATGATAACATGAAAGTTTAATGCCAATATTCTGTTTCTAATTTTATTTCTCCAGCCAAAGAAGCTATTTCTACCTTATCTGATTTGGTTAATGGAGCCAACAACCGATTCACCTTTTTGCCATTTTCCTTGCTTTGAACGGCAAACTTCTTCAAAGCAGTAGCAGCTGCTTTGCGGGGCAGCACTCCCTCGCTTTGTAAAGTGACCATTGCCTGATCCAAAAATTCAGCTTCCGAACGCTCAGTCAGCTGATTTCCCTTCATCAACAGCCTTGCCATCAGCATAAAGCCACATAACTGAAAATATTCACGCTCATCGGCCATCCATTCAAAAGCCTTCTCCGAAGCATAAGGTAAATATTGGAACAAACTCATGCAAGTCAGTTCCGCTATTTCAGGATAGCGCATATCTTCTACCCATATATCAGCTATTTCCGGATAAAATGTTTCTACCGGCTGTAACATTCCCGCCAGAATTTTACATTCACGGATATTTTCTTTCCATAAAGCTTGCGCCACTTCATGATTTTTTTCATAACGAGCAGCTATTTCTTTCAAACGCGGAAGTTCGATGCCAAAATTCAGTTTATAGTCTAATCCCTTCTCACGCATACTTTGGGAAACCACCCCATTCATAAACAAACGGAATTGCCCCTTTATGTCCTTTATTGTTTCGTGTACATCCATATTTATTCTTATTCATTTCTATAAGGAAGATTCGCAAATTCTTTGCTATAACGTAACATTTGCTCCGCGTAACCTTCATTATAAGATACTTTTACATCTATAATATTTCCATCCTTATCTGTCACGGCCTCATATACAGGATTTACAAAACCTTTGTAAGGAGCCAGATGAAGTTTTTCATAACGTGCCAATATCTCGGCGTGCAAAACCGGATCTATTTTCACCGCATACTTTTCGACCAATTTACGGGCAGCCTCAAAATCTCCTTCACTTTTAATGCGTTGTATCTCAGCCAGCAACTGTCCGAACAGAGTGCGCAATTTTTGATAATCGTTTATCTTCACATACGTTTTCCCATCCTTCTTAACCAGTTCAACCACCTTATCTGCAGCACCTTTCTCAAATGTCCACCGCGCAATGAGCTGGCGGTTACGCATGTGTGCTTCCTCTACCATATTACCTAACTCGATGCGGACTAACTGGGTCATCAGACCATTCATCATATAAGTATAATATTCTGCTTTAAAGGCATCTCCATCCGGTGTAAGCCCCAACTCTACCATTTTGTCATCCGGCAGATAGTACAAACCGAATAAATCGGCACGTGCCTCTTCTATCGTAGATCCATACGCTTTCAAAGCATCCTGATCTACTCCCGGTAACAACTGACCAGAACCGTGCCCCAAACATTCATGCAAATCAGTATGTAAATCCCCTGTAAGATCTGCATATTTCTTTATCCATTCTTTCTCTTCGGCACCGCAAACAAATTCATCTGTAAATCCATTACCATGAGCCGCTTTATTATAGGCTTCAGTCAGATTTCCGATGGTTACAGACTTAGAACCATGCACACTACGAATCCAGTTGGAATTAGGGAGATTAATCCCAATCGCTGTAGCAGGATACAAATCCCCCCCCAGCATAGCGGCTGTAATCACCTTGGCCGACACACCTTTCACTTCCTTTTTTTTAAACCGATGATCTACAGGTGAGTGATCTTCAAACCATTGAGCATTAGCGCTGATGATTTCCGTGCGCTTGGTTGCTTCCAGATCTTTAAAATTCACAATGGACTCCCAACTAGCTTTCAGTCCTAACGGATCTCCATAACTTTCAATAAAGCCGTTAACAAAATCCACGCGTGAATCCAAATCCTTCACCCACGCAATAGAATTATTCATACAAAATTCTTTCAACGTCCCATTCTTAATAAATCGAATTTAATTTTCGATAACTATTTTTTGTTGTGCATCTTCTGCCACACCAAGAGCCTTATCCAACCAATAAATGATCTTATCAATGGCTTGCCCATACAATCCTCCAGATCTCCAGACCTTTTCTTGTACTTTTCCGTCCTCCTTTACTAAACGGCTGTTCATACCAAACATTACCGGCATCATATCATCCGGATTCTTCAAATTATGATAAAAATCTTCCGCTTCTTTCTGGGTTACCCCTTCGTAATAATTTGCAGCCGAAGTCAGGACCAAATCCTCCCCGTCTGCCTGATTCACACGTTTAGGCATCATTTCAGAATCAAAAATCACCGGAAAGACTTCTTCACAAAGTTCTTCCACTGTTTCCCCTTTACCCAAAGGTAACTTCAATGCATCCACACTATTCAATGCATCCCTAAAAAATTCCGGAGTGAAACCTGGTACGAACTTATTTGAAGCATAATGATGATGAATTCCGTTAGAAAACCATATGCGTTTCAGATAAGTTTCCAAATTGACGAAATTCACATCTGTACGATCTCCCTGATACTCTGTATATACGGTTTCCAACATTTTACGAATAAGCAAATTGTATTTGCCATTCTGATCAAACAAAATATCACGGCCTTGCAAAGCAGCTTGTGACAAATAGTAAATCAACTTTTTTTGTTTCAAACTCAGTTCTTCAAATCCATACACTTTATATCGAAGTAACTGTAAGTCGGCAAATTGTTCAACCGTATAATCAAATTCCTCCATTTCATTCATGCTTTTATCTACTTCATTGCAACCAACCTGTTTCATTTCTACAATTAACGTTTTTTATAGATACATAATTCGTGAGCCGAAACAAAAAAAGGAAAACAATTGTTTTCCTTTTTCTTAATTATAATGTAGCAAATTATGCTCTTATTTCTTTTCTTGATTTCTCTTACGATAGCCATTAGGAGTCTCACCCACATTCTTATAAAACGCAGCATAAAAAGATTGGCGATTAGCAAAACCTACCATTGCACTGATCTCTTCCACATTCTTATCCATATAGCGTTTATCAACTAAAAGATGCAAAGCATCTTTAATACGATATTCATTCAACAAACAAGAATAATTCATTCCGAAGCGGGAATTCACTACAGCTGACAAATAACGAGTATTTGTCTTTAATTCTTTCGCCAAGTCTTTTGCTGAATAATTAGGGTCTTTGTACTTTTTCTGAACAACTACAATGTTCAAAATCTTATCATACAATTCATCGGCAAGTTCTGCTCTAATCAGAGATCTGTAAGCAGCCTTTTTCTCTTTCTTTTCTCTCAGGTTATACGGTTTTTTCTTAGGAGCCGCTTCCTGGGTTTCTGATTTTTTTTCCACGTCGCTCATCTGTTAATTTTTCTTTTAATTTTTCGTTGTTTGGTTAGTTATATAAATGCAAATATCTAATTTTGGACAAAATGTGGGAAAAGTTTTTTTCATATGCAACTTTTTTTGCTTAATTTATTTCTTAAATAATCACAACACTTTGTTTTTTAAGTGGCAAAAAAGTTTATTTGTCCAATCTACAATAACCAACCTCTCTTTTAAGCAATAATTTCAAAACAAATGAATTATGAATAAAAGTATATCTTATTTACTATTATTAGGCAGAGATTCCTACCAAATCTAAAGATTTTACTACCTTTGTAACCGATTACATTTTAAAATAACAAACAGATATGTTCCAAACTCTAAAAAACTACTTTGGATACGATAGTTTCCGTCCTTTACAGCAAGATATTATTCAAAATATATTAGCTCAAAAGGATACTTTGGTATTAATGCCTACAGGAGGAGGAAAATCCATCTGTTATCAATTACCGGCTTTACTGATGGAAGGTACGGCCATTGTCGTTTCACCCCTTATTTCTTTAATGAAAGACCAGGTGGAAAGTTTACAAGCAAACGGAATTGCAGCACGGGCACTGAACAGCAGCAATAATGAAACAGAAAATATAAATCTACGTCGCGAATGTCTTCAAGGAAAAATCAAATTGCTTTATATTTCACCTGAACGATTACTTATAGAAACAAACTTCCTGCTGAAAGATATTCAAATTTCTTTATTTGCCATTGATGAAGCTCATTGCATCTCACAATGGGGACATGATTTCCGGCCTGAATATACCCAATTAAAGGTATTACGTAATCAGTTTCCCAAAGTACCGATTGTAGCATTGACTGCTACAGCTGACAAAATAACCCGAAAAGACATTGTACAACAATTGGCCTTGAAAGATCCTAAAATATTCATATCTTCCTTTGATCGGCCCAATCTGAGTTTGGAAGTTAAAAGAGGCTACCAACAAAAGGATAAGATGCGGACTATTCTTGAATTCATAGAAAAACACAAAAATGAATGTGGTATCATTTATTGCATGAGCCGCAGCAAAACAGAAAATGTGGCCGCAATGCTGATGAAACAAGGTATCCGTGCAACCGTTTATCATGCAGGATTAAGCAGCGATATGCGTGATAAGGCACAAAATGATTTCATAAATGATCGTGTACAGGTGGTGTGCGCCACTATTGCTTTCGGGATGGGAATTGATAAATCCAATGTACGCTGGGTTATTCATTATAACCTTCCTAAAAGCATAGAAAGTTTCTATCAAGAAATAGGACGTGCCGGGCGTGATGGTATGGAAAGTGATACTTTGCTGTTCTATTCACTGGGAGACTTGGTTATGCTTTCCAAATTCGCTACAGAAAGCAGCCAGCAGGAAATTAACTTAGAGAAATTACACCGGATGCAACAATATGCTGAATCGGATATCTGTCGGAGGCGTATCCTGCTGAACTATTTTGGTGAAACCATGGACCATGATTGTGGCAACTGTGATGTGTGCCGTAATCCCCCCGAACGCTTTGACGGAACAATCATTGTACAAAAAGCTTTGAGTGCAATAGCCCGAACTAACCAACAAATAGGTACTCACATGTTAATAGACATATTGAAAGGGTCAGCAAACCAAGAACTGATTGACAAAGGTTATGACAAACTGAAAACATATGCCGCAGGAAGAGATATTCCCGCACGCGACTGGCAAGATTATCTGCTGCAAATGCTGAATCTAGGATATTTCGAAATAGCCTATAATGAGAACAATCACCTCAAAATAACTGAAAGCGGGCAAAAAGTATTGTTCGGCAAAGAATCCGCCATGCTGGTAGTCATTAAACGGGAAGAATTCGTACCTGCTAAGGAAAAACGCAAAAAGAAAGCCAAGGAAGAGGTACTCTTTCCCACTCCGGTTACTTTTGGTAATGAAAACAAGGACTTGTTCGAGGAGTTACGTATACTGCGTAAAAAGCTGGCGGACCAGCAAGCTATACCTGCCTATATTGTTTTATCCGACAAGACTTTGCACCTGATCGCCACCCAACAACCTACAACAATAGAAGCATTCGGCAACATCAATGGTATTGGCGAATATAAGAAAGAAAAATACGGAAAAGAGTTTATAGAGTTGATAAAGAAGGTACTGAAGAAATGAAAAACTATTCTTCCCATATACCAACAAGAGGCTGTCTCAAAATGAGACGGCCTTTTTTTGTGTTTGCAAAAAAAATCGGGCAAGTCCTAACTTCGCTCAGTCAGAACTTGCCCGTCTCCCTAATTTTTTGTATCTTAGGGAATCAAGTCAAGATATCCCAAAGATAATGTTTAAAAGTTATACATCCAACGATAATCTGCTTTTACCTCCATGTTTAGGCGATTTTATTCCCCAGAACGATCCGGTCCGGGTTGTTCACCGTATCATTGAACAGATAAACCTTGAAAAACTTTACCGCAGGTATTCTCCCCAAGGCTGTTCTGCATACCACCCTCGCATGATGCTTCAGATTCTGGTCTATGCTTATCTGCGTAATATCTATTCCAGCCGTCGCATAGAAGAATTCTGTCGCAATGACATCCGCTTCATGTGGCTTACCGGCAATGTGACTCCTGACCATAATACCATCAACCGTTTCCGCAGCAGCCGGCTGAAGGATGTACTCAAGACAATATTTGCCACCATCGTAAAGTTCCTTGTGGCGGAAGGTTTTGTAAGTCTGGATGTGGCCTGTACCGACGGGACGAAGATGGAGGCGGATGCCAACCGTTATACGTTCGTCTGGGGTAAGTCCATACATACGCGTATATCCAGAATCGCGGAACAGCTTGAAGAGATATGGCAGTACGCCGAGTCCGTCACCAAGCAGGAACTGCGTGATTCCGCACCCATCACATATCAGGATATCACTCCGGAGAAAGTGGAAAAGGCACTTTGCCAGATAGATGATGCCCTGAACGGAGTGGATGCAGACAGGAAAATGAAAGCGAAGGTAAGACGTGTAAGGAAGTCATGGCCCGAACAGCTCAGGAAATATGAATCACAGGGAAAGATACTTGACGGACGCAACAGCTACTCAAAGACAGACAATGACGCTACTTTCATGCGCATGAAAGAGGACCACATGAGGAACGGACAGCTCAAACCCGGATATAATCCCCAGATCAGTACCAACAGACAGTTCATTCTGAACTATACCATCCATCAGTGTGCCGGTGATACCTCCACCTATCCCCTGCATATGGATAATTTCCATTCCCTTTACGGCAGATACCCTGACGTATCTGTCTGTGATGCCGGATACGGAAGCGAGGAGAACTATCTGTACGCCTTCAGACATGGCATTGAAACCTTTATAAAATACAACAATTTTCATAAGGAACAGAAAAGGAACTTCCGGAACGACCCGTTTCTCTCTGCCAACTTTTATTATAATGAAGAAACCGACGGCATGTACTGTCCGATGGGACAGAGAATGGAAAGACTCTCCGATGCAAGGCGGATAACAGACAACGGTTTTGTGCAGACCATCTCAAGATACAGGGCACGTAACTGCAAAGGCTACCCGCTAAGATGCCGGTGTCACAGAAGCCGGTCGGAAAGAATTGTGCAGGTAAACCATCGTCTGAGGAAAATCAAGGAAAGGGAACGTGAAAAACTGCTCTCTGATGAAGGCCTGAAATATCGCAGCCAGCGACCGCAGGATGTGGAAGCCGTATTTGGAAACCTCAAGAACAACAAGCACTTCAAGAGGTTCCATCTTCGTGGGCTTAAGAAGGTTGAAATTGAGTTCGGCCTGCTGGCCATTGCACATAATCTTGCAAAAGTAGCCTCTTAGGGGGCTTATGGCAACGAAAAAAAAGTTTGAAAGGATGAAACCTTCAAAAGTAAGTTTATAAACTCCTTTTTTGAGAAAAATCCAAATGACTTCAATTGGAGATGAAACAAAAGAGGCCATCTCAACTCTATTTTGAGACAGCCTCTTTTCCTTTGTGTTGTTACATTATATAATAAACCATTATCCACATCTCGATGTGCCACAAGTCTTGCAGATCAAGCATCCTTCTTGATATACGAGAGTTTCATTTCCGCAATTGGGACATTTTTGTCCTTCGGCACTAGTACCATCTGTTACATATTTTTTCAGTGCTCGTTCTACACCATTTTTCCATGTGTTAATGTTTTCACTGTCAAGTTGCAGAGAATCTACCAGTTTGATAACACGATCAATAGGCATCCTCCAACGAAGTACACCCGAAATCAATTTAGCATAGTTCCAATATTCTTTGTTGAACTTTTCGGACAAACCTTCAATGGTTGTTTTGTATCCACGTTTGTTTTCGAACTGGAAATCATATCGTTTGTTGCCTTCTTCATCAATGTTTTTGATGATGCGTCCGGTAGTGACTGATTTGGGCAATGAAATACCTTCTTCATCATCTTGCAGACCGGTAAAGATCTCGTATGGATGTCCATCCAACAAGCCTACAAATGCGACCCATTTTTCTTTGTTGTTTTGGAAGCGTACTACTTCCGCTTCCAGTACTTTGGGGCGCACTTCTACTACCGTAGGTGGTTTGCAAGGGGGAAGTTCTTCTTTTTTGTCTTTCTTGTCCTTTTTGGTAGAAAGTAAAACTCCGGAGCGGGAGCCATCACGATAAACGGTACATCCTTTGCATCCTGAACGCCATGCCTCTACATACAAGCGGTTTACCAATGCTTCATCTACGTCATTGGGCAAATTGATAGTTACGCTGATTGAATGGTCAACCCATTTTTGGATGCGTCCTTGCATTTTTACTTTCATCAGCCAGTCTACATCATTTGATGTGGCTTTATAATAAGGTGACTTTTCTACCAATTTGTCAATTTCTTCTTGTGTATAACGCTTGGTGGGATCGTAACCGTTTACTGTCATCCATTCCACAAATTTATGGTGGAATACAATATATTCCTCAAATGCATCTCCTGTTTCATCTACAAAATCTACGTGTGTCTGAGGATCATTCGGATTGACTTTTCTTCTACGTTTATACACCGGCATAAACACCGGCTCTATGCCGGAAGTAGTTTGGGTCATTAGGCTGGTAGTTCCGGTGGGAGCTATGGTCAGGCAGGCGATATTACGTCGTCCGTATTTTTTCATCTCCTCATATAATTCTGGATCAGCTTCTTTTAAGCGGTTGATGAACGGATTGTTTTTTTCTCGTTCACTGTCATAGATAGCGAATGCTCCACGTTCTTTTGCCATGTTAACAGATGAACGATAGGCTTCCAGAGCGATTGTTTTATGTACTTGTTCAGAAAACTCTGTTGCTTCTTCTGTTCCGTAGCGTAACCCCATAGCGGCAAGCATATCCCCTTCAGCTGTGATACCTACGCCTGTACGTCTTCCCTGTCCGCTCTTTTTATAAATTTTTTCCCATAAATGTTTCTCAGCTTCTTTTACTTCCTCACTTTCAGGATCGGAATCGATTTTAGCTATGATTTTCTCGATTTTTTCCAATTCCAAGTCAATGATGTCATCCATAATGCGCTGGGCCAATGCCACATGCTTTTTGAATAAGTCGAAATCAAAGTAAGCCTCCTTTGTATAAGGGTTTACTACGTATGAGTATAAGTTGATAGCTAATAAGCGACAAGAATCGTAGGGACACAGGGGTATTTCACCACAAGGATTGGTAGAAACAGTACGATATCCTAAATCGGCATAACAGTCTGGTACGGATTCACGGATGATGGTGTCCCAAAATAATACACCGGGTTCAGCAGACTTCCATGCGTTATGGACAATCTTTTTCCATAACGCAGATGCATCAATGTCTTTCGTGAAAACAGGTTGATCGGAATCTACCGGGTATTGTTGTTTGTAAGGAGTGCCATTTACAGCTGCCTGCATAAATGCATCATCTAGTTTCACGGATACATTAGCACCGGTTACTTTGCCTTCGGTCATTTTGGCATCAATAAATGCTTCTGAATCTGGATGCTTGATGGATACGCTTAACATTAAAGCACCACGACGTCCGTCTTGCGCTACTTCACGTGTTGAATTGGAATAACGTTCCATGAAGGGCACCAGTCCGGTGGAAGTCAGTGCTGAATTTTTAACCGGAGAACCTTTAGGTCGTATATGAGATAAATCATGTCCTACGCCACCACGACGTTTCATTAATTGTACTTGTTCCTCATCAATGCGGATTATACCTCCGTATGAGTCGGCTGCTCCATCAATTCCAATGACAAAGCAGTTTGATAAGGAAGCCACTTGAAAGTCGTTCCCGATACCTGTCATAGGGCTACCTTGCGGAACAATGTATTTAAAGTGATCCAATAATTCGTAAAGCTGCTGTGCGTTTAACCCGTTCTTATATTTAGCTTCAATGCGGGCTACTTCATTTGCAATGCGCCAATGCATATCTTCGGGAGACTTTTCGAAAATGTTCCCGAAAGAATCTTTTACTGCATATTTGTTTACCCAAACCCTTGCAGCAAGTTCATCACCTTTGAAGTATTGTAAAGATGCTTCAAAAGCTTCGTCATAGGTGTACGTTTGTCTTTCCACTTTTATTTTTAGATTTACTGTAATATCAATAAGTTGTTTTAGTGTAGAAGTTACAACTCATTATAATAAAAGTTTCGGCAAAGCTATATATGTTTTTTCAATTAACAAAATAAAAAGCAGATAAGTTTTCAACAAATTGAAAGTTATCCAAGAATATTTGTTAATTTGTTGATTATCAAAAGGTATATATGCTTGCTTGTTTGTGGAAGTTTTCTGTTTTGAAAATTTTGATGGAGGGGATGAGTGATTGACTAGTTGAAAAGGCCAGATTCTTAGCATATAATATTTTGCAAAAAATGCATTATTACTCTTTTCTTTTTTTATCTTTGCAAGAAAAATATATATGGAATCGATAAATAATAGACGGACGATCCGTAAATATAAGCAGGAAGATATTTCTGCTTCTTTGTTAAATGATTTGCTTGAAAAGGCGTTCCGTGCTTCTACAATGGGTAATATGCAATTATATAGTGTGATTGTGACTCGTGACAAGCAGATGAAAGAGAGATTGGCACCTGCCCATTTTAATCAACCGATGGTAACAGGTGCTCCGGTTGTACTGACTTTTTGTGCGGATTTTAACCGTTTTAGTAAATGGTGCAGAGAGCGTAAGGCGGTACCGGGTTATGACAATCCCATTTCTTTTTTGAATGCTGCTACGGATGCATTGCTTGTGACTCAGAACTTTTGTACATTGGCTGAGGAAAATGGATTAGGTATTTGTTTTTTGGGAACAACGATTTATAATCCTGATCAAATTATTGATATCCTTCAGTTGCCGGAATTGGTTATGCCGGTGGCTACTATTACAGTAGGATATCCGGATGAATACCCTCCACAAGTCGATCGTCTTCCTATAGAGGGTATTTTGCATGAAGAATTGTATCATGATTATACCAAAGAGGATATTGATCGTATTTATAGATATAAAGAGTCACTTCCGGAAAATCATCAGTTTATTAAAGAAAATCATAAGGAAACACTGGCTCAGGTATTTACTGAGGTCAGATACAAGAAGTCGGATAATGAATGTATGTCTGTAACTTTGAAAGAAACCTTGAAGAAACAGGGTTTTGAGAAGTGAATTGCCGGAAACTATCAATCTTAAAACAGAGGTGCGCAGAGGGAAATAAAGAAAATGCCCTTTGCGCACCTCTGTGGTTTTATTCTATTTCCTTTTGAGAGAAGCTTCAATTTCCTCAATATCCGCTTTAAATGTTTTATCAACCTCCACTTGGTCTTTTACTATTTTACAAGCGTGCAATACGGTTGCATGATCTTTATTACCTATTAATTGACCAATTTTGGAAGAAGAGGAGTCTGTATGTTTTTTTGGCCAGATACATAGCTACCTGACGTACTTGTACCACTTCTCTTTTTCTTGTTTTAGTATGGATGGCAGATTCTTCTATCTCGTAATGGCTGCATACTTTCTGTATGATATCTTCTACTGTGACAGGCTTGCTCTCACAACAGCGTACAGCTTTTCGTACAATTCTTTCAGCCAAATCCAAATCAACATCACGCTTGAAAATAATGGATTGTGCCAAAAGTGAATTAATGATGCCCTCTAATTCACGTACACTTTCATTTACGTTTTCAGCAATATAATTAATTACTGTTTCCGGTATATTCAAACCGTCACGACGTATTTTATTACGTAAGATATTCTTTCTCAATTCTACGTCCGGCTTTTCCAATTCGGCCACTAAGCCCCATTTAAAGCGGGTCAGAAGGCGTTCTTCCATACCTTGTAGCATTACCGGCGCACGGTCAGAAGTCAGAATAAGTTGCTTACCGTTCTGGTGCAGATGGTTAAAGATGTGGAAGAATGTGTTCTGGGTTTTGGTTACTCCGGCGAATTCTTGAATATCATCAATAATCAAAACGTCTATGGTTTGATAAAAACTAATGAAATCATTGAAATGATTGGTACGAACAGAGTCAGTGTATTGCACCTGAAACAGATGTGCTGATACGTACAATACTCTTTTTTCAGGATATAATTCCTTGATGCGGGTACCAATAGCATTAGTCAAGTGAGTTTTGCCCACACCGGATGGTCCATACAAAAACAAAGGGTTGAATGTTTTTGCCGGATTTTTAGCTACAGTTTCTCCTACTGTACGTGAGAACTCATTACTATTTCCTTTTATGAAATTCTCAAAATTGTAATTTGGATTCAAATGTGGGTCTAAATCCTGCGGAGCCGGTGCCTGCATTGGATTAGGTGCCTTGTTACCATCTCGTATAACTGTTTGTGTGGGTAGTGCTGAAGAGCGTTTGCTTCCCTCCATGTTAACAGTTATATGGTTGGTCTTATCGGTCAAGATACAATACATAAGCTGCGTTCCCTCCCCAATTTCTTTATATAGGGCAGCGCGCAGCAAGTCCACAAACTTTTCTTCTAGAAATTCATAGAAGAATGGGCTGGGGACGCCAATTGTCAGTGCCTTGTCCTCATATTTAAGCGGTACGATAGGCTCAAACCACGTTTTAAAGGTCGTTTCTGGTACGTTGTCTCTGATAAGGTTCAGGCAACGACCCCATAAAACGACGTGATCGTTTTCAATCATATGAAACATTTATTATAAAAAGCGAAACTTCTACAATGCAAATTTCGAAATGAATTTCTGAAAAAACAAATCGCTTTTTTCTTGCTTTTTATTTTTAAAGAGTAATATCTTTAGTTTCAGTTACTTATAAAAACCTCTATCTAAAGGCTTTTGAAAGATTCTTGTTGTTTGATAATTGACTGATTCTTAGCTGACTATCAGTCAAAATAGGCTTTTATTTATTTTAAATGAAATAAGTCTACATGGTATTTCTTCCCTATTTGCAGTCATTTACTGAAAATAAGTGGAAAAATGGTTGAGTAGACTTATTTAGAATATTTTTAAATTAGCAAATCTGTTACTTATCTTTCTTGCCAAACAAAGAGAAATGTACATAACGTTTAGGATGCGCTTTCAAATCCTCCAATAAGGTTGCAGCGTTTGCTGTCGTCGCACTCAAATTTTGGTAGAAAGTAGGATCATTGAATAGCAATCCAATACTGTTGTCCTTGCGATTGAGTTTTTCTGTCAGCATTTGTACATTATATAAAGTGGAGTCTATTTTATTGAACGTTGAAGCATAATCAATACCTTTCAAATTGTCGCTGATAGCAATGAAGTTATCAGCAATTGTGTTTAATTTTCCAGTAAGTTGCGGAAGATCCTTTTGCATTAACATGTTTAATTGACGTGTTGTCACATCCAGATTGGCTGTCAGTTTTTCTGCGTTGTGCAAGGTTGCACTCAATGCAGGATCAGCTAATATTTTATTTAATGAATATAGGATAGAATCCATTTTGGGTAACATCTGCTCTATTTGAGGAACTAGCTTTTCTTCAGCGGCTCCCATGAGCCCCGCATTCGTTTTGCCGGGCAGGGTATCTCCCGGTTGATAGTATTCTGTAGAATTAAAGTTAAGGAGTAAGTTCATCTTTACCGTTCCCAGCATTTCTGTAACCAGTTCTCCTGTACTTCCTTTGGGGATACGCATTTCCTTGTCCACTTCCACTTCTACTGTGACATGTCCCGGTTTTGCATAGTTGTAATTGATATTTCTTACTGTACCTACTTTATAACCATTGGCAAAGACGGGGCTTGATCCGGCTAATCCGTTTATATTTGTATATTCTACATAATAGTAATTGGCAGATTGGAACATATTTATTCCTTTCAGGTAGTTGATACCAAAGATCAGCATAGCCAATGCAGCGATGCCTATTAATCCTATTTTTACCTCTTTCGTCATTTCAATTATACCTTTTATATTATCTATTCTTTTTAAATTCTTTGATGGCTTCGTTCACATTCATTTTCTCTCCGTTTTTGAAAGCGATAATGAAAGCGTCCTTAAATTTAGGAGTAATATTACGTTTCATGCGTAGTATTTTATTATAATCCGTATTTTCTCCGTAAGTATATTTATAAAGTCCTTTTTCGCGGTAATAGCTAACAGGTGATACACCTTTCAGTTGTTTACTTCCTTTGGGCAATATTTTGTTTGATACCAATATTTGTATTTTAAATACAGGCTTGGCAGATGTTCGGGCTTGGTCGCCTGTGATCTTTTTTTGTGTGGCAGGTACAGGCTTTTTGGTAACCTTGTCCGGTTCCGTTGCAGTGTCCGGTTCCGCAGTTTGTATTTCTATTCTTGATTCTTTCGGTTTGTTTTCTGGTTCCGGTAATTCTTGTTCTTGTACTCTGCTGCGGCCGATGGGGGCGTCATGTTCGCGCTTGTAATTGAGGAATGCTTTATAAATGCTGTTAGATAACGCCGTAGTGCCTGCATCGGATAAAAGATATTGTTCTTCATCCGGTGTTGAGATATAGCCTAATTCAACCAAAACACTAGGCATGGAAGTGGCACGTAGAACTAGGAATCCGGCTTGATGTACTCCTTTGTCTATTCGTTTGGCTGTATTCTTGAATTGTTTTTGGATAAGAGTGGCTAATTTTACACTCTTCTCCATATTTTTGTCTTGTACAAATTCAAAAATAATATAGCTTTCAGAAGAATTTGGATTGAATCCGGCATAACGTTGTTCATAATTATCCTCTATCAAAATAACCGAGTTCTCTTTTTTAGTCAACTTCTAAATTTTACTTCTAGTACGGTGGAGTCCTAACGTATAAGTCTCTGCTCCCCGTACAGTTCTGCCACGGGCTATGGAATTAGTATGTATAGAGATGAATAAATCGGCCTTGGCATTATTGGCTATTTGTGCACGACGATCCAAAGGGATAAAGACATCTGTTTTCCGGGTATATATTACCTTTACGTCATTACAGTTATTTTGGATCAGTTGTCCTACTTTTAAAGCTACGTTCAGATTGATGTTTTTTTCTTTTCCACGTCTGCCGATAGCACCGGGATCATGTCCGCCATGACCGGGATCAATGACGACTACAAAGTCCTTTCCCTTTGCCGCCAGGCAGAAACAGGGAAAGACCAGCCACAGGCTACACAACAGGAATATTATTTTAAGTCTATCGGTTTTCATATCAATTAAGTTGCAAATGTAGCGATTTTTAGTGAAAACTCGGCTTTTGTCTTTAAGTTTTGCGTTTTTTATTCGAAACTTGCCACAAAACCCGAAAAATAGACGAGTGTTTGGACTAAATTCTTTTATTTTGTATTCTGAAATAAATATTGAAAGATGGATTTGTTTAAGTTTATGAAGAATTGGACGTTACCTCTAGCGATGCTTGCAGGAGTTATCGGTTATTTTGTTTTTGCCAACTTCACTTTTCTGGAGCCGACAAAGCCATTTATGAATGGGTTGATTTCTTTTTTAACTCCTTCCTTGATTTTTGCCCAATTGTTGCTTACATTCTGTAAAATTGAACCAAAAGAGTTGGTTCCTAGAGTATGGCATGGCTGGTTGTTGGCTATTCAAGCCATTTCTTGTGGTATTATTGCGTTGTTGTTAATATTTTGTCCGATGGATGAATCTTATAAGGAGATATTCGAGGCGGCTATGGTTTGTCTTATTTGTCCTACTGCTACGGCAGCGGCAGTAATTACGGGAAAACTAGGTGGAAGTGCTTCCAGTTTGACTACTTATACATTGCTTTCAAATATTTTGGCTGCAATAGCAGTTCCTTTGATATTTCCTATTGGTTGTAACCACATACAGATGTTACTTTTGGTATTGCTTTTCTTAAGATTTTAAGTAAGGTTTTTCCATTGTTGCTTGCACCGTTTTTTATCGCTTTATTATTCCGTTATTATATTCCCGGCTCCACAAGTTTTTACTGAAATATCATACTTCGGCTTTTTATTTATGGGCGGTAGCATTGACCATTGTAATGGGGCAGACTACTCGCTCTTTGGTTAACAGTACTGCTGATGTAACGGTAGAGATGTTGATTGCTTTTGCCGGTTTAGTAACTTGTTGTTTACAATTTTATTTTGGTAAAAGAATTGGTAGTGCATATAATGACCGTATAAGTGCAGGACAGGCATTGGGGCAAAAAAATACAGTACTAGCTATTTGGATGGCGGTTACGTATCTTAATCCTTTATCGTCTGTCGGTCCGGGTAGTTATGTGGTGTGGCAAAACATTATCAACTCATGGCAGCTATGGAAAAAGAGAAAGAATGAGATAAAATAATGAATATAAGATATTGATATTTA
>ENA-OQKW01000142-OQKW01000142.1-human-gut-metagenome-genome-assembly--contig:-NODE-142-length-20403-cov-2.821168_pt1 | contig 20403 bp, 16 predicted proteins | sample MGYA00242657_ERZ504815 | MGnify/ENA primary metagenome ERZ504815 (study PRJEB26092, sample SAMD00036404) | human gut metagenome | host: Homo sapiens | study: EMG produced TPA metagenomics assembly of... | reverse complement strand
GGCTGAACTATGCATGCCATCGTTTGGAAAATACGAGTGATTCTATTACAAACATTTGTCTGGATAGTGGATTTGAAAGTCAGAGAACATTTAACCGAGTATTTAAAGAAAGATATAAAATATCACCGAGTGACTACCGGAGTACATGTCTGAAAGATATGTTGTCATAACATATAGATTAATAAATTCAATAAAAATCTGATTATCAGTCTGAAATAAGTATCTCTGGGTGTTATTTATAATATGGGGTAGTGGTTAATTATTATGTCATGTATGAATGGGGAAGAAACAAACGGAGAACTGCTTCAGAAAAAGAAGTAGACAAACTGTAAATAAAGAAGTTAAGAGAGGCTGTTACTTTAGAAACTATTTAAAGAAGTAACAGAAGTCGGGGAAGCGTTAGAAAAGATACAAGAAACATAAATCAATATTGTTCGTTCTATTTTCAGTAACACATTTCGCAATGCGAAAAATAGGTTGCTGAACAGTCATTGCCTATATTATAATGAAGCTATAGCACCCTGTTAAATAATACATTTGAGAAAGTTCAACTTTCACGCTTTGTTGAGCCAGATCAATATACATTATTTACGAGGAGTGCTACAGGTACAATAAAAAACGGACAAGAGGCAGACTGATATGGAAAATAAACTGGAATATTTAAAAGAATATCTGAAGGGACTTGGCAGTGTAGCAGTTGCTTTCTCAAGTGGAGTGGATTCTACATTCTTATTAAAAGTAGCTCATGATGTGCTGGGTGATAAGGCGATTGCGATTACGGCTCAATCCTGTTCTTTCCCGAAAAGAGAGCTGAATGAAGCGAAGGCATTCTGCGAGAAAGAGGGGATTCAGCATGTGATCTGCCAGTCTGAGGAATTGGAGATTGAAGGATTTTCAAAGAATCCTCCGAACAGATGTTATTTATGTAAAAAAGAACTGTTTGAGAAGATTGGCGATATTGCAAAAAAGAATGGGATTGAATATATTGCAGAGGGATCAAATATGGATGATAACGGCGATTACAGACCAGGTCTGATCGCCGTAAAAGAACTTGGAGTTAAGAGCCCGCTACGTGAGGCGAAGCTGACGAAAGCGGAGATCAGAGAATACTCAAAGGAACTGGGGCTTCCGACTTGGGACAAACAGTCATTTGCCTGTCTGTCCTCCAGGTTTGTCTATGGAGAGACCATCAGTGAGGAAAAGCTTGGAATGGTTGAGAAAGCAGAGCAGCTTTTACTTGACTATGGATTCCATCAGGTACGTGTCCGTATTCACGGTTCACTTGCAAGAATTGAGACTATGCCGGAGGAATTTCCGAAACTTCTGGAAAAAAATGTCCGAGAGGATATTGCAAAGAAATTTAAGGAGTATGGATTCACTTATGTGACCATGGATATTCTGGGATATCGTATGGGAAGTATGAACGAAACACTTGGCGAAAATGACAAAACGACTGCAGATAGCAGCCTTAGGGGTAAAAACGAATGACAGTAAAAGAGAGAATAACAGCACTTCGTGCACGCATGAAAGAGACAGGAATTGATGCATATCTGATCCCTACAGATGATTTCCATGGTTCGGAATATGTAGGTGAATATTTCAAATGCAGAAAATATATCACAGGATTTACCGGTTCTGCAGGCACTGCGGTGATCATGCAGGATATGGCAGGATTGTGGACGGATGGACGTTATTTTATCCAGGCTGCAGATCAGCTGGAGGGAACAGGAATTACTTTATTTAAAATGGGTGAACCGGAAGTTCCCACAGTTCATGAATTTCTGAAAAAAAATCTGACACAGGGAAGGTGTCTGGGATTTGACGGACGTACTGTCAGTGCAAAAGAGGCAGCAGAATTGGAGAAAATGCTGGATGAAAACGGTGTGTCTCTCAGTGTTGATCACGATCTGGCAGGCGATATATGGGAAAACCGTCCGGTACTTTCCTGTGAACCGGTTACAGAGCTGGATATAAAATGGGCAGGAGAATCCAGAGCTGATAAATGCGCAAGAATCCGCAAAGCAATGGAGAAGAAGGGTGCAGATTTATTTGTACTGACTTCTCTGGATGATATTGCCTGGCTGTTAAATATACGTGGGGGAGATATCCACTGTTGTCCGGTGGTTCTTTCTTATCTTGTAATGACAAAAACAGAGATCAGACTTTTTGCAAATGAGAAAGCCTTTCAGACAGATGTACTGGAAGCGCTGGAAAAAGATGGTGTGACCCTTTTTCCCTATGACAGTATCTATGAGTATGTGAAAACATTTAAAAAGGACAAAAAAGTTCTTCTCTGCAAAAAGAAAGTCAACAGTCGTCTGGTTAGCAATATTCCGGCAGACACTCGGATTTTGGATGAAGAAAATCTTACACTTCTTCCCAAGGCAACGAAGAATCCTGTTGAGGTGGAAAATGAACGCATTGCGCATATCAGAGACGGAGTTGCAGTTACAAAGTTCATATACTGGTTAAAGAAGAATGTTGGAAGGAGTCCGATCACAGAATTAAGTGCAGCAGAAAAGCTATATGAATTCCGTTCGGAACAGGAGGATTTCATAGATAACAGTTTTGATCCGATTATTGCCTATGGAAAGCATGCTGCTATTGTACATTATTTTGCAACACCCGAAACGGATATTCCTCTGGAACCATCCGGCTTTCTTCTGGCAGATACAGGAGGACATTATAAAGAGGGAACTACTGATATTACCCGTACTGTTGTCATGGGATCGACTACTGAGGAAGAGAAAAAGTACTTCACAGCAGTTTTGCGGGGAACTCTGAATCTGGGAGCTGCCAGATTTCTTCATGGCTGTACCGGTGTAAATCTGGATATTCTGGCGAGACAGCCGTTGTGGGAAATGGGAGAGGATTTTAAACATGGAACCGGTCATGGAGTAGGATATCTTCTGAATGTCCATGAAGGACCCAATAGCTTCCGATGGAAAATTGTTCCGGGTGGAAATGCAGTGCTGGAGGAGGGAATGATTACCTCTGATGAGCCGGGATATTACAGAGAGGATGGATTTGGAATCCGTCATGAAAATCTGATGGTCTGTAAAAAAGCTGAAAAAACAGAGTATGGTCAGTTTATGTGCTTTGAATTTCTGACTATGGTACCTTTTGATCTGGATGGAGTGGTGCCGGAACTGATGAGTGTCCGGGAACGTAACCTTCTCAATGATTACCATGCGCAGGTATATGAGAAGATTTCTCCGTATTTGAACGAAGAAGAAAAAGAATGGCTGAAAGATGCTACCCGGGCAATCTGATAAAATAAAAAACATTTTACAAAATCAAAAAGAGGAACAGCCGTGATGGACAGCTGTTCCTTTTTGATTTATTATCTGGCTTGTTTTATTCAGAAACTTTTGCAAACTGGCTGTTATATAAAGTATGGTAAAATCCACCTTTTGCAATCAGCTCATCATGAGTACCCTGCTCAATGATACTTCCGTCTTTCATAACAAGAATCAGATCTGCATTTCGGATGGTTGAAAGCCTGTGAGCTACGATAAAGCTTGTTCTTCCCTCCATCATTCGTTCAAACGCTTCCTGAATTTGTAATTCTGTTCGTGTATCAATACTGGAAGTGGCTTCATCCAGGATCAGCATCGGAGGCAGACAGAGCATAACTCGTGTGATACACAGCAGCTGTTTCTGTCCCTGGCTTAAGCTGTCTTCGTTGAGCATGGTGTCCAGTCCTTTAGGAAGCCTCCGGATAAATTCCCAGCTGTGGGTAAGCTTGGCTGCTTCGATGATTTCTAGTATCTGTAGCTTCCGGTTTTCCAATCGAGATATTGTCGCGGACAGTTCCGTTTTTGATCCATGTTTCCTGAAGCACCATACCATAGCTGCTTCTGAGAGAATGGCGGGTAATGTCTCTGATTGGTTTGCCGTCAACGGAAATAGATCCGGAATTTACATCATAGAATCTCATCAGAAGGTTGATAAAGGTTGACTTACCGCATCCGGTAGGTCCTACAATGGCAACGCGCATACCTGGTTTTACATGGAGATTAAAGTCCTCAATCAGTTTCTTTGATTCATCATAATGGAAGCACACATTCTTAATATCTACTTCACCCTTTACATCTTTCAGTGTCTCAGAAACCTCTGCAACTTCCGGTTCCTCCTCCAGCAGATCGAAGATTCTGCCTGCACAGGCAAGAGCATTCTGAAGTTCTGTAACAACGGAACTGATATCATTGAATGGTTTCATATACTGGTTGGCATAGGAGAGAAGTACGGAAAGTCCTCCGACTGTCAGTCTGCCTCCAGGGATAATGAATGCACCCACCAGTGCAACACAGGCATAAATAACATTATTGACAAAACGGGTGGAAGGGTTTGTCAGGCTGCTGTAAAAAACAGCCTTCAGACTGCATTCCTGTAATTCTTTGTTAACCTTTGCAAAGCGTTCAGAAGATTTTTCCTCATATCCAAAAGCCTGAACAACCTTCTGGTTTCCAATCATCTCTTCAATGAGAGCAGTCTGACGCCCTCTGGTATCGCTTTGCTTCCGGAACATCTGGAAGGTATGGGAAGAAATAAATTTGGCCACCAAAAAGCTTACGGGAGTCAAGACAATGACCATCAATGTAATCCAGAAGTTTTTGGAGAACATGAAGATCAGTGTTCCGATGATCGTTACGATTCCGGAAAAAAGACTGGGTAAATCCAAGCAACATACCATCGGATAGAATATCTGTATCTGCGATAATACGGCTGATGATATCTCCGGTACTGTGTCCGTCAAGGTAAGAGAGGGGAAGTACCTGAATGTGTCGGATGGCTTTGGCACGGATATCCTTTACTGTCTGGTAGGTCATGCGATTATTTATCACATTCATAAGCCACGTGGCAGCAGAAGAGAGGATGACCATTACAAGGATACGTGACAGGTAATACCACATCATTTCGAAGTTTACCTGATGTTGGGCAATGACCTGATCAATGGCATTTCCGAATAGGATTGGGACATACAGCTGAAGGATAACGGAAACTGCTGCCAGTATGATACTGAAGATCAGCAGAAAACGGTATCTTCCGATGAAACGCAGTACTTTAAAAAAAGTTTCGTCTGCTTTTGTCTTTTAGTCAGGATCTTTTATTGTTGATCTGCTCATACAGTCACCTCCTTCATTATATTACCTGCAGATACAGAGGAGTATCTGGCTCTTTCTTCCGGAAACTGAGAGAAGTAGATTTCCCGGTAAGTATCACAGGTACGCAGCAGTTCAGCATGAGTACCCTTACCTGCCAGAGTACCGTTATCAAGGACAAGGATCAAGTCTGCCTGCTGAATGCTGGAGGAACGCTGGGATACCAGAAATGTAGTTACTTTCCAGTCAAGTCTGTTGAGAGACTTACGCAGTGCTGCATCAGTGGCAAAGTCCAGGGCACTGGCACTGTCATCCAGAATCAGGATTTCAGGTTTTTTTTACCAGGGCACGGGCAATGGTAAGTCTTTGTTTCTGGCCGCCGGAAAGGTTTTTACCGTTCTGTTCCAGCATAAAATCAAGCTGTCCCGGTTTACCCTCTACTACCTCTTTTCCCTCGTGCTGTGGTAAGTGCCTGCCATAGATCCTCGTCAGAGGCATCTTCCCGGCCCCATTTCAGATTGTCTCGGATAGAGCCTTTGAAAAGAGCTGCCTTCTGTGGAACAACGCCGATTCTGGAGCGGAGATCACTTCTGGTGTAATTTTCAATATTCTGACCATCCAGCAGAACAGTTCCTTTGCTGGCATCATAGAATCTGGAGATCAGATTTACCAGAGTGGTTTTTCCGCTTCCTGTACCACCGATAATACCTACGGTCTGTCCCTTTTTTACAGAAAAACTGATATGGGAAAGACTGGGGGCACCGGCTTTGCTGTACTCAAAGGTTACGTCATTGAATACGATGGCATTTTCAGAAAGTGATGCATCAGCAGTTGCTGTTGCAAGGTCCTCGATATCTGAGCAGAATATGTGGAGGAAGAGGGGTAATCCATAGTAGATTTCACTTTCAGGATATCTGCCACACGTCCTGCGCAGGCTGCAGATTTGTTCAGGGTGATGATCAGGGAGGCAAGCTTGATCAGTTCCACGATCATCTGAGCCATATAGTTATAAAGGGCAACAACCTGTCCCTGCTGCATACCGCCAAGATTTACTTCTACTCCTGCTTTCTGGATCAGAATAACAGTAGCAATATTGATCAGTACATAAGTGACCGGATTTAACAAAGCGGAAAGCTTTCCTACAAAGAGATTTAACTTTGTCAGCTCCTGATTGCGGGTATCAAATTCTGCAACTGCCTCTTTTTCGCGGCAGAATGCACGGATAACGCGGACGCCTGTAAGGTTTTCTCTGGTCAGTCCGGTTACTGTGTCCAGTTTTCCCTGTACCTTTTTAAACAGAGGAATACTGAAAAACATAATGACAAAGACAACCAGAAACAGAAACGGGATCGCAACAGCAAAAACCAGAGCACATTTAAAATCAATGGTAAATGCCATGACCATGGATCCAAGTACGATAAACGGACTTCGAAGAAGAAGACGAAGCCCCATGTTCAGTCCGTTCTGGACCTGATTGATATCGTCGGTAAGTCTTGTGATCAGGGTGTCTGTTCCCAGGGTATCCAGCTCTGTAAAAGACAGATGCTGTACATGGTCATAAACTGCCTGTCTTAATTTAGTGGCAAAGCCCACGCTGGCTTTGGCTGCAAAGAACTGAGCTGTAATGCTGCTGGCAAGACCAAGAGCTGCCATTAAAAATAAGAATAAAAAATCTCTGGACAATGTATTTGTTGTCATGGTTTGCAATACCTACATCAATGATCTGTGCAATGACGATAGGCACGATCAGGTCAAATACAACCTCCAGAAATTTAAAAATGGCGCCAGGATGCTTTCTTTTTGTAGTTTTTTAATAAACTGCCAATGAACGCATTTTAAAAATTCCTTCCTTTCGTAAAAAATCTTTCCTATATTATTTCTTCCTTTTTTTGAAAAATAATACATTCAAAAGTGTATCATTTGAGACTTTTTTGTCAAGAAGAATGTGCAAAAACAGCTGAACTTTGGAGAAAATTCAGCTTGACTTCAAAAAAAGATATTATTAAAATATTCCGTGGCACTATTTGTGCACTGACAATTGATAAATTATTATTACCATAATGAGGAAGAGACAGACTATGGAGATTATTGAGACATTTGGTCATTATGTGGAAAATCTGACGGATAAAAAGCCTCAGTCAGCCCGCCGGCTGTTAAAAACCGGTTGGGGGCGCAGAATCTGAAGTTCCGTTACATGCAGGACAAGAGACTGATGCCTGCAGACAGGCACCTTGCAAATCTGATGATGGATACCATGCTGCGTCCACTTCAGAAACCGGAAGATTCTGTTATTGTAAGTATTTTTACTCCCTGTGAAATGATGCAGGAGGTGGGATTACATTCCCTATAATGTAGAAGGATTTTCCTGCTATCTTTCTGCAAGCAAAGCAGAGAGGGCATTTTTGCAGCAGGCAGAGAATCAGGGAATTGCAGAGACACTGTGCAGTTATCACAAGACATTTCTTGGTGCAGCGCAGAAAGGACTTCTGCCAAAGCCTAAATGTATTGTTTATACCAACCTGACCTGCGATGCTAACCTGCTCACCTTCCGTACCCTGGCAGATTTTTACCAGGTACCTGTATTTGCCATTGATGTACCATGGAATCAGACCACAGAGAATGTACAGTATGTGGCAGATCAGTTAAAGGATTTAAAAATATTTCTGGAAAAAAATACAGGAAAAACAATCTCTGAGGACAGATTAAAGGAACGTCTTGCCTGCAGTAAGCGGACTCTGGAGAATTACAAAAAATATCAGCAGATGCGTGCAGACAGATATGTGCCCTCTGATCTGGTCACACCCTTGTATGCAGGAATGACAAACAATATCCTTCTGGGAACAGCAGAAGAAGAGAAGTATACACAGATGCTTCTTGAAGATATTAAGAAAGCACCGGCAGCGAAAGGGAAGCACATTTACTGGATGCATACCATTCCATTCTGGTCGGATGCAGTGCGCCAGGAGCTTTGCTTCAGTGAGAAAGCCCAGATCGTAGGATGTGAACTTGCAGAAACCTGTGAGCCGGATTTTGATCCTGAGAACCCCTTTGAAGCAATGGCAGAAAGAATGGTATATCATTCACTGAACGGAAGTGCCCTTAGAAGGATTGAAGCCGGTATCCGCCATGCGAAACAGGCAGGAGCAGACGGTGCTGTGTGGTTTGGACATTGGGGATGTAAACATACGCTTGGTGCGGCACAGCTTGCAAAGAAGAAGTTCGAGGAAGCCGGTCTGCCCCTTTTGATCCTGGACGGTGACGGGTGTGATCGAAGCCATGGAGGAGAAGGACAGACTTCCACCAGGCTGGGAGCTTTTCTGGAAATGCTGGGAGGTGCTGAGAATGAATAAAACTTACTATGTCTGTAAATATACCCCAATTGAACTTCTGGAATCTCTTGGCGGGGAATGTGAGAACTTTAATCATATGCCGGAGGGATTTGACCTGGCCGATCAGGTTTCACATCCCAATATCTGCGGTTTTGGAAAAACACTTCTGGAAGGAGTCATGGAGGGGAAAATCAAGGAACTTGTCCTGGTGAGCTGCTGTGATACTATCCGGAGTGTCTATGACATTCTGCTTGAAAGCGGCAAGCTGGATTTTCTCTATATTTTGGATGTGCTTCACTGTGACAGTGCCTGTAGCAGAGAGCGTATGGCTGTACAGTTAAAAGGGCTGGCGAAGGCTTATGCACAGTACAAAGGCACAGAGTTTGATGCCGGAAAATTCCGGGCTGCTTTCCATGCACAGGAGAAAATCACAAAGTCCCATATTGCAGTGCTTGGCGCCAGAATGGGGCAGGAATTATTTGAAATGACCAGCAAAGCTATGCCTCTTCCTGTAGAGAATGATACCTGCGTGCATAACCGTTCTGTGGGAAATATACTTCCACCGGAGGGTGCTTCTTTTGATGAGCTGATGGACTGGTATGCAGGTGAGATTCTGGGGCAGATTCCATGTATGCGTATGATGGACCCGACAGGTCGTAAGAAGCTTTATAATGATCCGTCTGTTGCGGGGATTATTTATCATACAGTGAAGTTTTGTGATTTTTACAGCTTCGAATATGCTGAGATCAAGAATCATACAGATGTACCTCTTTTAAAAATCGAATCAGATTATACTATTCAGAGCAGCGGTCAGCTTCTTACCAGACTGGAAGCTTTTGCAGAGAGCATTCAGCCTGAAACACTGGAGCAGACCATAGATGGAGACACAAAAGGAGAGAGAAAAATGGGAAAAGGTTATTTCGCAGGGATTGACAGTGGTTCCACCAGTACAGATGTGGTGATTTTAAATAAAGATCATGAGATTGTGACCAGCATTATCCTGCCTACAGGAGCAGGAGCTGCTATCGGAGCAGACCGTGCCCTTGCAGAGGCATTGAAGGAGGCCGGATTGCAGAGAGAAGATATTGATGCGCTGGTTACTACCGGATACGGACGTACAGCTATTAAAAATGGTGATAAGAGTATCACAGAGATCACCTGTCATGCAAGAGGTGCGCATTTCCTGAATCCGGAAGTCCGTACTGTTATTGATATTGGCGGACAGGACAGCAAGGTGATCCGACTGGATGAGAAAGGTGCAGTTGCAAACTTTGTTATGAATGACAAATGTGCGGCAGGAACCGGACGATTTCTGGAAATGATGGCACGTACCATGGAAATGAATCTGGATCAGATGAGCGAATGTGGGCTGGAATTCAAAGAAGATATTACAATTTCCAGTATGTGTACAGTATTTGCAGAATCAGAAGTTGTATCCCTGATCGCCCAGAATAAGGCAACAGATGATATTGTTCATGGTCTGAATAAGGCGGTTGCCGTAAAAACCGCAGCTCTTACCAGACGTGTGGGCGGTGAGGAGAAATATATGATGACCGGTGGTGTTTCTAAGAATAAGGGCCTGGTAAAGACACTGGAAGAGAAGCTTGGAACAAAGCTGGTGATCAGTGACAAGGCTCAGCTTTGCGGTGCACTTGGCGCAGCACTGTTTGCGGCTGATATGGCTGATGTAATAAAATTATTTAAATATCCAGGGTATTTTACAAGGTAGGAAATCTCTGGTAATTTTTATACTTTTTTTATAAAAGTTTAATTTTCTATTGACGAGTTCAAATTTAAGAGCTATAGTATACCACAGTAACAGCAAATTAACGAGGTGAAGTTTGCAGGAAAGAGGAAGCCACACAAAAGGCTATACCCGCCGAAGGAGTAAAACTCTCAGGTTCCCTGGATGCAGGGAAGAACTGCAAATGGATCGTTTCTCTGGAGACACCCGTTAGATCGGGGGCCGAAGGTGCAAATAACACGAATTATCAATAGCTACCCACAAATGGTTATCTGATTCGTGTCTTGAATCTCTCAGGCAAAAGGACAGAGGATGCTTTATCATCCCCGCTGATTCATATGAACTATATGAACAGTATTTTCTGAACTTCTGATTTTTGAAACGGTCTGTTATTACTTTGTTTCCCAGCTGTACAATATATTACACTTTTTAAAAGAAAAAGGAGATTTATTATTATGTGGGAAGCGATCAATTCTTTTTTGACAACAGTAGACAATCTGGTCTGGGGCGTGCCCCTTATGGTCCTGATCATGGCAGGTGGTATCCTGTTAACTGCCAGACTTGGACTTCTTCAGATGCGAAGACTCCCTCTTGCATTGAAATGGATGTTTAAGAACGAAGAAGAAGGCGATGGTGAGATTTCCAGTTTTGCAGCTTTATGTACAGCACTGAGCGCCACAATCGGAACCGGTAATATCGTCGGTGTTGCAACTGCTGTCTGTGCCGGAGGTCCCGGAGCTTTATTCTGGATGATTCTTGCAGCATTCTTCGGAATGGCAACAAAATTTTCCGAAGGTCTTCTTGCAGTGAAATACCGTGTGGTAGCAGAAGACGGTCACAGCCTTGGCGGTCCTTTCTATTATATTGAGAAAGGTATGGGAACAAAATGGAAATGGCTTGCAAAGATCTTTGCATTCTTTGGTGTATGTGTAGGTCTTTTCGGAATCGGTACATTCAGCCAGGTAAATGGTATTTCCAGTGCAGTTCAGAACTTCTTTGATCCGAACAAATCAAACTGTGTAAATATTCCGTTCCTTGGAGAGTATTCCTGGGCAGTTGTAATTTCTTCCCTGATTCTTGCAGCCTGTGTTGCAGCAATCCTCATCGGTGGTCTGAAACGAATTGCAACAGTCAGCCAGATTATTGTACCGTTTATGGCGGTGATCTATCTGATCTTCAGTGTAGCGCTGATTCTTTTAAACATTACAGAGATCCCGGCAGCTATCGTAACAGTTGTGAAGGGAGCCTTTAATCCGTCAGCAGTGACAGGCGGTGTGGTAGGAACAATGATCGTATCCATGCAGAAAGGTGTGGCTCGTGGTATTTTTTCAAATGAAGCAGGTCTTGGTAGCGCACCTATCGCAGCGGCAGCAGCTCAGACAAAAGAGCCTGTACGTCAGGGTCTTGTAAGCATGACTGGTACATTTATTGATACAATCGTGATCTGTACAATGACAGGCCTTTCCATCGTGCTGACAGGTGCATGGCAGGTAGAAGGTCTGGAAGGTGTTCAGGTAACAACCTATGCATTCCAGCATGGACTTCCGATCCCTGGACAGATTTCTGCATTTGTATTAATGATCTGTCTGGTATTCTTTGCATTTACTACAATTCTTGGATGGGATTATTACAGTGAAAGATGTCTGGAATATCTGACAAACGGACATAAGAAAACAATCCTTACATATCGCTGGCTTTACATTCTGGCAGTATTTATCGGACCGTACATGACAGTAAGTGCTGTATGGACGATCGCAGATATCTTCAACGGACTGATGGCGATTCCGAATATGATCGCATTGTTCGCATTAAGTGGAGTGATACGTAAAAGAAACAAAAGCATTCTTTGCAGCAGAAAGCATAAATGTAAGGAATCAAAGTAATAAATAACAGAAACAGTAAATCCTCTGATTATGGAATTTATAGCAATCCTGATCAGAGGTATTTTTTTGCTTACATTTGACTGACTATGACTTTTTTGTGCAAAGTGAACCAAAATCAGTCATTATTTTTATGGATTAGTTTGATTGACTTTGAACGAATATGACAGTATACTAAGAACGTAAACAAAAAACAGTCACGAACATGCAGAAAAGACATGACAATATGTACTTTTGGAATCTTTTGGTGCAAGTGAAATAAAGACTCCGAAAGGATACCAATATAAAACAGGAGGGAAAAGAAGAGATGATTTACACAGTGACTTTTAATCCATCTCTGGACTATATCGTTTCGGTAGATGATTTTAAACTGGGGCTGACAAACAGAACAAGTTCAGAGCTGATGCTTCCGGGGGGAAAGGGAATTAATGTTTCCACAGTCCTTATGAATCTTGGGATTGAGAACACTGCACTTGGATTTACCGCAGGGTTTGTAGGGAAAGAAATTATCCGTAGATTACATGAGATGGGAGTAAAATCTGAGTTCATTCAAATTAGTGAAGGGGTTTCAAGGATCAATCTGAAACTGAAATCTATTGACGGAACCGAGATCAATGGTGCAGGACCGGTGATCAGCAAGGATAAAGTAGAGGAATTGATGAAGAAACTGGAACAGCTTGGAGAAGGCGATGACTTTTCCTGGCAGGCAGCATTCCATCTTCTATGCCGGATGACATGTATGAACAGATCATGGCAAGGCTGGATGGAAAAGGTGTGATGATCGTAGTTGATGCCACAAAGGATCTTCTGGTCAATGTTCTGAAATATCATCCGTTCCTTGTAAAACCAAATAATCATGAACTGGGCGAGATCTTCGGTGTAGAATTAAAAACAAGAAAAGATGTAATTCCTTATGGAAAGAAACTTCAGGAAAAAGGTGCAAGAAATGTGCTGATCTCCATGGCCGGCGAAGGTGCAGTTCTGGTAGCAGAGGATGGACAGGTATTTGAAGAACCTGCACCAAAAGGCAGGCTGGTAAATGGTGTGGGTGCAGGAGATTCCATGGTAGCAGGATTCGTTGCAGGCTGGATGGAGAAGAAGGATTACGAACATGCATTCCACATGGGAATTGCAGCAGGAAGTGCAAGTGCATTTTCTGAAAATCTTGCAAGAAAGGAAGAAATAGAAGCGGTTTATCGTCAGATAACCGAAAAATAATAAAGGGGGAAGAAAAGATGAGAATAACAGACCTGCTTGACAGACGAAGCGTATCGTTAACAGCTGCTCCGAAAACAAAGTCAGAAACTCTGGATATGGCAGTTGATCTGATGGTAAAGAGTGAGAAGATCAGCAATCGTGAGGCTTATCGTAAACAGGTATATTTAAGAGAAGAAGAGAGCACAACAGGTATTGGCGAGGGAATTGCTATTCCTCATGGTAAATGTGATGCAGTTAAGAAGCCGGGACTTGCGGCAATGGTCATCAAAAATGGTGTAGAGTTTGAGGCACTGGATGATGAACCTGTAACCTTATTATTCCTGATCGCAGCGCCGAATACAGAGGATAACATTCACCTGGATGTACTCAGCAAGCTCTCTGTGATGCTGATGGATGAGGAGTTTACAGAATCTCTTCGCAATGCATCGTCTGTAGATGAGTTTATGGATATTATTGACAGGGCAGACAGTGAAAAGAAAGATATTGATGAGAGACTGGCAGATACCGGATCAACAGAAGGAACACAGGCTAAGATCCTTGCTGTTACTTCTTGTCCTACCGGTATCGCACATACGTACATGGCAGCAGAAGGAATTGAAAAAGCTGCAAAAGCAAAGAACTGTTTTATAAAGATCGAAACCCGCGGATCCGGCGGTGCAAAGAATGTGCTGACAGATCAGGAGATTGCTGATGCAGACTGTATTATTGTCGCAGCAGATGCCAAAGTTCCCATGGAACGTTTCGATGGTAAAAAAGTGATCGAATGTCAGGTATCCGACGGAATCAGTAAAGCAGATCAGCTCATTGACAGAGCAATCAATGGGGATGCACCGGTCTACCACGCAGCAGCCGGTTCCCAGACATCTTCTGCCGGTAACAAATCCGGCGGCAGTGTAGGACATAAGATCTATATGCAGCTGATGAATGGCGTATCTCATATGCTTCCGTTGGTTGTAGGCGGTGGTATCCTGATCGCCATTGCGTTCCTGATCGATGGATTAAGTGTAGATTTAAGTGCGCTTCCGGCAGATCAGAGAGCAAACTTCGGTACCATTACTCCGGTAGCGGCTCTGTTTAAAGGCATCGGTGGTACAGCATTCGGATTTATGCTTCCGATCCTTGCCGGATTTATTGCAATGGCAATCGGTGACAGACCGGCACTTGCACTTGGTCTGGTAGGCGGTATGATGGCAGCCAACGGTAAATCTGGTTTCCTTGGAGCTTTGCTTGCAGGCTTTGCAGCCGGATATATTATTCTTGGACTTCGTAAATTATGTGATAAACTTCCGGAAGCCCTGGAAAAGATCGCTCCTGTTTTAATCTATCCTGTAGTTGGAATCCTTGTTATGGGACTCCTGATGACATTTATTGTAGAGCCGGTTATGGGCGGTATCAACACAGGTCTGAATAATGCCTTGACAGGAATGGGAAGTTCTAGTAAAGTAATACTTGGCATTGTGCTTGGCGGAATGATGGCTATTGATATGGGTGGTCCGTTCAACAAAGCAGCATATGTATTCGGAACAGCTGCAATTGCAGCAGGTAACTATGATATTATGGCAGCAGTTATGATTGGCGGTATGACACCTCCCTGTGCAATTGCACTGGCAACACTGCTGTTTAAGGATAAGTTCACAAAAGAAGAGAGAGATGCAGGTCCTACCAACTTTATCATGGGTCTTGCATTTATCACAGAAGGTGCGATTCCATTCGCAGCATCTGACCCCCTTCGTGTACTTCCTTCCTGTATCGTAGGATCTGCGGTGGCAGGAGCGATTTCCATGGCATTCGACTGTACACTGATGGCACCACACGGTGGAATTTTCGTATTCCCTGTGGTTGGAAACGCAGTTATGTACCTGGTCGCACTGGTTGCGGGAACAGTAATCTCTGCAGTTCTTCTTGGTCTGTTAAAGAAGAAAGCAGCATAAGCAGCGAAATAAAAAGCAATAACAAAAAATTAAAATAAAGAACATGGAGGATATCAAAATGAAAGAATTTAAGTATGTAGTTACAGACAACGAAGGAATCCACGCACGTCCTGCAGGAGAACTTGTAAAACTGGTAAAGGGATTTGAGTCAACAATCTCTATTGAAAAAGAAGGTAAAAAAGTAGACTGCAGAAAACTTCTTGCACTGATGGGACTTGGCGTTAAGAAAGGTCATGAAGTAACATTCACAATCGAAGGTGCTGATGAAGAAGCAGCATATGAAGCAGTGAGCAAATTCATGCAGGACAACCTGTAAATTTACGGAATAAAATAAGAAACTGACAGACAGGAGATGATGCATTCATCTCCTGTTTCTGTTATAATGAAATATCAGGGTCAAAAGGCAGAAAGTCGTTCGTGCTTGCACGATAAGACTTTTGAACTTGGGACCCGCCAAACATGAGGAAGTAGCGATTTACGAAGTAAATCTGCGGATTCCGAATGTTTGTAGAATTGCGGGAGCTACGAAGCAGCGGAGCAATTCGTAGATATCGGAGAAAATAATCAGAAGTAAACAATCAAAGCAAATATACAATGGAGGCAGGGGTACATGCTTACAGAACAGAGATTTGATATTATTCTGAAGCTTCTGGAAGAAAAAAAGAGTGTTACAGTAACAGAACTGAGAGAACTTCTGGATGCATCAGAGTCCACAGTGCGCAGAGACATTACTGCATTGGACAAAGCAGGAAAACTTACCAAGGTTTTCGGCGGTGCAGTAGCATTAAATCATAAAGTAACTGCCTATGAACCGACAGTAGCGCAGAAATCAGAATTAAATAAAGAAGAAAAGCAAAAGATCGCAAAATATGCAGCCAGCCTGATCACACCGGATGATTTTGTTTATCTGGACGCAGGAACCACCACTGGCCTGATGCTGGAATATCTGGCAGGTGTAAGAGCTGCCTTTGTCACCAATGCAGTATCCCACGCCCAGACTCTGGCAAAGATGGGAATCCGGGTTTATTTGATCGGAGGAGAACTGAAGAGTTCCACAGAAGCAGTCGTAGGCAGTCAGGCAATGCAGATGATCCAGATGTATCATTTTACAAAGGGATTTTTCGGAACAAATGGAATCACCAGAAGAGAAGGCTTCACCACACCGGATACCAGCGAAGCAATTGTAAAGAGTACTGCAATGAAGCAGTGCAAAGATGTATATATTCTGACAGATAAGTCAAAGTTTGGCGAAGTAAGTTCTGTGACATTCGGCGGGTTTACAGATGCTAAAATTCTTACAGAAGAAATTCCGGAGGAGTATCAGGATAGCAAAAATATTCTGAAAGTGAAATAAATAATTGACAGTATGCCGCCGGCAGACAGAGCAGGCAGGAATGATATTAAGATTGGAGAGATGTGGGATGAAGTTTGCGCATATTGGGGATTTGCATATTGGAAAAAGGGTGCATGATTTTTCCATGCTGGAGGATCAGAGGTATATTCTGGATCAGATGATGAAAATCTTTGCGGAACAGAAAGTGGATGGAGTTTTAATCGCAGGGGATGTTTATGATAAGACAGTGCCGTCGGCAGAGGCAGTGCAGTTGTTTGATGAGTTTATTACAGGACTGGCTAAAGCTGAGATTCCTGTGTACATGATCAGTGGAAATCATGATTCAGCAGAAAGGCTTTCCTTTGGGGCAAAGCTGTTTGAAAGCAGTGATATTTATATTTCGCAGGTTTATGATGGAGAGATGAAAAGGATTGTGTTAAAAGATCAGTATGGACCAATATCTGTATATCTTCTGCCTTTTTTGAAACCTGCGGCAGTACGCCATGCTTTGCAGAGGGATGACATTAATACTTATGAAGAGGGTGTTATGGCTGCTCTGCAGGAGTGTGAGATCGATACGACACAGAGAAATGTGCTGGTGGCACATCAGTTTGTGACCGGAGCAGACAGAAGTGACTCAGAAGAAACATGGGTTGGCGGTCTTGACAATGTCAGTGCGGAAGTATTTAAGGATTTTGACTATGTGGCACTGGGACACATCCACAGATCTCAGAAAATGGGGAGAGAGACCTTGCGTTACAGTGGGACGCCGCTTAAGTATTCTTTTTCGGAAGCAGATCATAAAAAGTCGGTAACGATTGTGGAGCTTCTGGAGAAGGGAAATGTGAGGGTCAGTACAGTACCTTTGATTCCCAGACGGGATATGCGTAAGCTGAGGGGAACCTATATGGATGTGACAGCGAAGGATCATTATACTGCTGAAAATAAGATGGATTATCTTCAGATTACTCTGACAGATGAGGAAGATGTGCCGGGGGCACTCCAGAAGCTGCGTACTGTTTATCCCAATCTGATGCGTCTGGAATATGACAATAAACGAACACGTGAGAACCGGGAGGTTCAGGCAGTGGAGGTTCAGGAACAAAAGTCAGAGCTGGAGCTGTTTGAGGAGTTTTATGAGCTGTTAAATAATGAACCTATGAAAGAAGAGCAGACAGAGTTTGTGGAAAAACTGATCCAGGATCTGAAGGAGGTGCGCGTATGAAACCATTGAAGTTGACATTATCTGCATTTGGTCCATATGCGGATGAGACTGTGATCGATTTTACACAGCTTGGAGGACAGGGCCTTTTTCTGGTGACCGGAGATACGGGAGCGGGAAAAACGACGATCTTTGATGGGATTACATTTGCGTTGTATGGGGAGACAAGCGGAGGAGTCCGGGAGGCATCCATGCTCAGAAGTAAGTATGACAAAACCGGAAACACCTACGTATGCGGAATATATTTTTGAATATAAAGATGCAGTGTATACAGTGAAGCGAAGCCCGGATTATGAGCGGCCAAAGACCAGAGGCACTGGAATGACTACCCAAAAGGGGGAGGCGTTGCTTACTTTTTCTGATGGAAGAGCTCCTGTGACAAAGCTAAAGGAAGTGAACCAGGCGGTTACTGAACTGATCGGACTGGATATGAAGCAGTTTACGCAGATCGCTATGATCGCACAGGGAGATTTCAGGAAATTGCTGCTGGCTGATACAGAGGAACGCAGCAACATTTTCAGAAAGCTTTTCCATACGGATATTTATAAGGTGATTCAGGAAAAATTAAAATTCGAGGCCGGTGGTCTGGACAAGGCGTATAAAGAGCTGTTGAGAAGTATCCGCCAGTATACGGAACAGGTCAGATATTCTACAGAAGACCAGTTGGGACAACAGTGGATATTGATGGAGAAGAATGGCTTTGAGGGAAATCTGGAAGAAGGTCTGGAAATCCTGGAGCAGTTTCTGAAGGTAGATAAAGAGACGCTGAAAAATTTGAATAAGCAGATCAAAGAGAACGATAAAGAACTGGAAAAAGTAAATCAGCTTTTGGGAAAGGCTCATAAAGAAGCAGATGCAAAGGCAAGGAAGGAACAGCTTCTGCAAGAGAAAGAGGTATTGCTTCCGCAGTTGGAACAGGCACAAAAAGCTGCAGAAAATGGGGCAAAGGAACCTGAGGAGATTCAACGCCTGATGCTTTCCATACAGAAAGAAAAAGAGAATCTGGAGCGTTATACAAATCTGGAAAATCTGCTCAGAGAAACAGAGAAGGCTTCCCTGCAGATAGAGAAACTGGGAACGGACGGTACAGAGCTGCAGAATCGTCAGAAAGAAATGAACGCTGTGCTTGAAGAAAAACAAAAAGAATATCAGACAACAGACGGTACAGAAAAAGAAAAAGCAGAAACAGATTTCCGGAAAGAGAAAATAGATACTCTTTATGCAGGAATTTATAAGAACTGTGGAAATCTGGAGTTTCTTCAGACAAAAATCAGTGAACTGAAAATACAGTCCGGGCAGGAAGAACAACTTGCGAAACAGATAAAAAAGGATTTGACTGATCTGGAAGAGAAAATTGTTTCCGGTGGGAATCTGGAAATCAAAGAGAACAGCCTGGTCGTACGTTTGCAGCAGATACAGAAAATAGAAGATCAGCAGAAACGGTATCAGGATCTGGAAAAGAAAGCAGAAAGCAAAAAGAAGGCTTATCTGACCGCTTCTCAGAAACGGGCAGAAATAAAAGAAATCCTGAACAAAATGGAACAGGCTTATCTGGATGGGCAGGCGGGGATATTGGCAGCAGGACTTCAGGATGGAATGCCGTGTCCGGTATGTGGTTCTGTTCATCATCCAAAGCTTACGCAGACTCCGAAGGAAGTTCCCACAGAAGAACAACTGAAAAAACAAGAAAAAGTTAAACAAGAAGACTACGGAAAAAGACGGCATCTGACGCAAGTGTGCAGGCAGGAGAGGCAGCAGGACTGATGCAGCGCTGCAGGGAAGAACTGACAGAAGGGGTTAAAGGCTATATAGCGCAGTTTCTGCCAGAAGAGGAGACACAAGAGATACTTCGAAAGGAACTTCCTGATCATGAATTATGTTTATTTGTAAAAAATCAGGAAAGCAGTGTACAGACAGGATTGGAAGAAATCAAAAAACAGAAAAAAGTTCATCAGGATTTACTGAAGAAAAAGGAAGAGTTCATCACACAGTCAGAACAACATGCAAAAGAATTTCAGAAATTACAGATCAGTCTTGAAAAGAGGAAGAGCCAGCTGGAAAGTATTCAGGAACAGCTGCAGAATCAATTGGACGAACCTGTACTGACATGGATCCATGAAGAAGATATAAGACAGAGAATGAAAACTGATCCGGAACTGTCACAGGATCACAGCGGTGAAATAGTGTATCAAAAGGAAATCTGTAATGTATCACAGGCTTTGCTGCAGGGAAAGAGAGCAGCAGAATGGCTGAAACAGCAGCAAAATATTCTGGGACAGAAACAAAAGGATCTGACAGCACTTCTGGAACAGAGAAAACTTCTGGAGATGCAGATTGGTAAAACTCAGACAGAACTTACAACGATCACAGACCAGATCAATCAGAATCAGCAGCAGACAGCAGCAGAGAAATCCAGATATGAACAGCTGCAGAAGCAGAGAGAGAATATGGAAAAAGAGCTGGGTGAAAGGACAAAGGAAGAAATCCTGTCTCAGATCCAGCTTAAGACTGAGGAACAAAAGAAGCTTGAAATACATTACAAAACAGTAACAGAAGCGAGAGAAGTATTAGAAAAGAGAATGACAGAGCTGGATTCTGTAATCGCATCTCTGACAGAACAGTTAAAAGAATCCATAAGTAT
>ENA-OQKW01000138-OQKW01000138.1-human-gut-metagenome-genome-assembly--contig:-NODE-138-length-20540-cov-6.069613_pt1 | contig 20540 bp, 19 predicted proteins | sample MGYA00242657_ERZ504815 | MGnify/ENA primary metagenome ERZ504815 (study PRJEB26092, sample SAMD00036404) | human gut metagenome | host: Homo sapiens | study: EMG produced TPA metagenomics assembly of... | reverse complement strand
TGATGAATCGATTAGAAGGAAGGATAGCTGTCTAGTGGCAGGAAAAGAAGAACTATTTTAACTTACACAGGTACTAGAAAAAGTATGTAAGATGAACTTCATGATCTGAAGTAAATAAACGCCAGGAGATCGCACAGAAGTATCAAAGAGGCGAGAAGAGCAGGGCGTACCTAGTCTGAGAACGCTGAGTATGATGCAGGCAAAAGATGAACAGAGAGACATCGAGGCAAGAATCCGTAGACCTTGAGAAACTGTTGAAAAACGCAGAGGTTGTTGTTGAGGATGAGATCGATCTGGATAAGATCAGCATCGGATGCCAGGTAAAGGTACTGGACGTCGAAGAGGATGAAGAGATGGAATTTAAGATCGTAGGTTCCACCGAGGCAAACAGCTTAGATGGTAAGATCTCCAACGAGTCTCCGGTTGGTCGTGCCCTGCTTGGCAAGAAAGCTGGCGAGACCGTAGACGTAGAGACACAGGCGGGCGTTATCCAGTACAAGATCCTGGACATCCAGCGAGTATCATAAAGAGACGAAGGAGTGAAAGAGAAAGTGGCAGAGCAGAATCAGCAGAATAAGAACGAGGAGAAGGACTTAAATCAGTTATTAAAGGTGCGCCGCGAGAAACTGAAAGACCTTCAGGACAACGGAAAGGATCCGTTCCAGATTACAAAATTTGATGTAACTGCACACAGCAGCGAGATCAAGGATAACTTTGAGCAGATGGATGGCAAAGAGGTTACGATCGCAGGACGTATGATGTCCAAACGTGTGATGGGTAAGGCATCTTTCTGCAATGTGCAGGATTTAAAGGGCAATATCCAGTCTTATGTTGCCAGAGACAGCGTAGGCGAAGAGGCTTATAAAGATTTCAAGAAGATGGATATCGGTGATATTGTCGGAATCAAGGGTACCGTATTCCGCACCAAGATGGGAGAGATCTCCGTTCATGCAGAGTCCATCGTACTGCTGTCTAAGAGTCTGCAGATTCTGCCGGAGAAATTTCACGGACTGACCAACACGGATATCCGTTATCGTCAGAGATATGTGGATCTCATCATGAATCCGGAAGTAAAAGACACCTTTGTAAAACGTTCTCAGATCCTCAAGGAGATCCGCAATTTCCTGGATGGACGCGGATTTATGGAAGTGGAGACCCCGATGTTGGTAGCTAATGCCGGCGGTGCGGCTGCACGTCCGTTTGAGACCCATTATAATGCTCTGGATGAAGATGTAAAACTGCGTATTTCTCTGGAACTCTACTTAAAGAGACTGATCGTAGGCGGCTTAGAGCGTGTTTACGAGATTGGTCGTGTATTCCGTAACGAGGGTGTTGATACCCGTCACAATCCAGAATTTACACTGATGGAGCTTTACCAGGCATATACAGATTATGAAGGAATGATGGAACTTACGGAATCCATGTTCCGTTACCTGGCAGAGAAGGTCTGCGGTTCCACCAAGATTTCTTACAATGGTATCGAGATTGATCTTGGAAAGCCATTTGAGCGTCTGACCATGAATGATGCGATCAAGAAATATGCAGGAATTGACTTTGATGAAGTTGCAGATGATGAAGCAGCTAAGAAGCTTGCAGATGAGCATCATATTGAATATGAAGAACGTCATAAGAAGGGTGATATCATCAACCTGTTCTTCGAGGAATACTGTGAAAAAGAACTGATCCAGCCAACATTTATCATGGATCATCCGATCGAGATTTCTCCGCTGACAAAGAAGAAACCTTCTGATCCGAATAAGGTAGAGCGTTTCGAGCTGTTCATTAATACATGGGAAATGTGTAACGCATATTCCGAGCTCAATGACCCGATTGACCAGAGAGAGCGTTTCAAAGCACAGGATGCTCTTGCTGACGCAGGAGATGAGGAAGCGAACCACACAGATGAAGACTTCCTGAATGCACTGGAGATCGGTATGCCGCCTACAGGTGGTATCGGATACGGAATCGATCGTCTGGTTATGCTGCTTACAGACAGCCAGGCAATCCGTGACGTACTGCTGTTCCCGACAATGAAGTCACAGGGTGCTGCTAAGAACGAAGCAAACAATGCAGCACAGGAAACAAAGCCAGTTGAGAAGATTGATTTTTCCAAAGTAAAAGTTGAGCCATTATTCGAAGAAATGGTTGATTTTGATACTTTCAGCAAGTCAGATTTCAGAGCTGTAAAGGTAAAAGCATGTGAAGCAGTTAAGAAATCCAAGAAGCTGTTACAGTTCACTCTGGACGATGGAACAGGCACAGATCGTACCATTTTAAGCGGTATTCACGCTTATTATGAGCCAGAAGAATTGGTTGGAAAAACACTGATCGCTATCACAAACCTGCCACCAAGAGCTATGATGGGAATTGATTCTTGTGGAATGTTACTTAGTGCAATCCATGAGGAAGAGGGCGAAGAAAAACTTCATCTTCTGATGGTTGATGACCATATTCCAGCAGGTGCGAAGTTATACTAAAAATCAAAAAATGTGTTTGTAAAAGTTGCATACTACAACAAAAGTACAACAAATTTTTGTTGTATAATACGTGATAACACTTGATATTACGTTGTTGTGCTTATGAATTGAGCTTTATAAATGTATCGCAAGGACATTTTCCTAAGAGAAATTTTAGGGAAGTGTCCTTTTTTTGTTGTAGTCGAAATCCAAATTAAAGTAAAAAATAACAGTTTAAAGGAGAAGAAGCAATGACAAACACAGCGTTAAGAGCAGGGAATAGCAATTCTCGCACAATTACTTTCAAAAGCAAGGAACACGAAAAATTTTATATGGAATATCTGAAAAAATGCAGATATCAGGATGTCTACCATCAGGCTCTGGTTTATTGCCTGGGTATTGACAGAGATACGAGAAATAATGTGGATAAAATCTATAATTTTAAAACTGGATGTGTAAAAACGGAATGCCTGCAGGAAGGATGGCAGACCAGTGGAAGTTTACGGATCGTCCGCATGGCATTTAATCTTTACTGCAATGGGACACCAAGTGTCGGAGATTATGAAGCAGAGGAAGATCAGTTAAAAGAGTGCCAGTATTATACCGCAGAAGATCTGTTTTGCTGCGGATATGCCCGGTATTTTTGGGAAGCCATTAAAATCCGTTATCCAGAGTATTGTTTTTACAAAGACTGGGAGGATATGTATGCTGAAAATTAGATTACAGGGTACTTTAAAGGATATTCAATGGTTCCGTCGTATTTTGGAAAAGCATAAAGAATTGGATGTTCTGGAAGTATCGGATGCTTATGCAAATAAAGGAACAAGCAAATATTTTCGTGTTTATGTTGAAGTAGAAGAAAAAGAGTAAATCGGAGGAAAGTATATATGTGTAAGGTAATTGCTATTGCAAATCAGAAAGGCGGAGTAGCCAAAACAACGACAACAATCAATCTGGGAGCTGGACTGGTGAAGTCAGGGAAAAGAGTAGTCCTGGTAGATGCTGATCCACAGGGGCATTTGACAATGGGATTGGGATTTCCCAAAAATCTCAAGGTAACATTAAAGAGTATGATAGAAAATATTATCATGGGACTGGAATTTGATCCGAAAGAAGCAATTCTGCACCATGAAGAGGGTGTTGACCTGATTCCGTCCAATAAATTGCTTGCCGGAATGGATATGTCTTTATTTACAGTAGAGGACAGAGAAAAGGTATTGAAAGAGTATCTGGAACTGCTGAAGGATGAGTATGATTATATTCTGATTGACTGTATGCCATCACTGGGAATGCTGACGATCAATGCTTTAAGTGCAGCGGACAGTGTTCTGATTCCGGTGCAGCCACAATATTATGCGGCAGATGGACTCATGGAATTATTGAAGATGGTAAAGGGAATCCATCAGAGATTCAATCCGGATTTACAGATAGAAGGCATTTTATTCACAATGGATAATTGCCGTTACAATAATGCGAAGAGAAACAAACAGGCGATTAAAACTACATATGGAAATGACATTAAGATTTTTGAGCAGACGATTCCGAGAACAGAAAGCCTTGCAGAAACAGCATCGGAGGGTGTAAGTATCTTTGCTTATGATGGAAAAAGCAAAGGGGCAGACAGTTATCTGGAACTGGTTCAGGAGGTGTTGAAACATGCGTAGACCGAAAAAAGATATTCAGCTCACCTCTTATGATGAATTACTGGGATTAGAGGAAACACCGGAAAAGAGTATGAACCAGGTTGTGGAAATAGATCTGGCAAAGCTCTATCCCTTTAAAAATCATCCGTTTCATGTAAATGATGATGAAAAAATGGCGGAAACCGTAGAGAGTATTAAAACTTATGGTGTTTTGACTCCTGCACTGGTAAGACCTCGATCCGAGGGTGGATACGAGATGATTTCCGGTCACAGAAGAAAAAGAGGCTGTGAACTGTGCGGAAAGACGACCATGCCGGTTCTTGTCCGAAATTATACGGATGATGAAGCAGTCATTATTATGGTTGATTCCAATATTCAGCGTGAAAATCTACTGCCAAGTGAAAAAGCTCATGCCTATAAGATGAAATATGATGCAATGAAGCATCAGGGAAGTAAAGGCGAAAAATATACAGCAGATATGGTAGGGGAAGCTGCCGGGGACAGTGGGAGAACTGTACAGAGATATATCCGTCTGGCAGCATTATCCGATGCTCTGTTGGAATATGTAGATAATAATAAGATTCCTATGATTGTGGGAGAAAAGCTGTCTTATCTGAAACCAGAGGAACAGGAGTGGCTTCTGGAAGTGATTGCCAATAGCAGTATCTTTCCGACAAAGCAACAGGCAGAACAGTTAAAAGAATGCAGTGCAAATGGAAAATTAAACCAGAGTTATATCTATGCTGTTTTATTAAAAAAGGAAAGCAGTAAGATCAATGTGACGATCCCGGCAAAGAAAATCGGCAATTATTTTCCGGAGACATATTCTAAAGAACAGATAGAAGAAGTCATTTTCATGCTTTTGGATAAATGGAAAGAAAACAAAAAAGGAGTAGCAGATGCAGAAGATACAGTTTGATTATTTTACAGGGATGGAAGCGGAACAATACAGCTTCTATCGTGTCCCTAAAGTGCTGTTTACAGAATCCTGCTTTAAAACTCTTTCTTGTGAAGCAAAGGTATTATACGGTCTGATGCTGGACCGTATGAGCCTGAGCATTAAAAACAGATGGCTGGATTCAGAGGACAGAGTATACATTATCTTCACTGTGGAAGAAATTGCAGAGCTGATGAACTGCGGAACTCAAAAGGCAGTGAAACTGGTAAAAGAGCTGGACAGCAGCAATGGGATTGGATTGATAGAGAAGAAACGTCTGGGACTGGGAAAACCGAATGTTATTTATGTGAAAAATTTTATGATCAGAGAGGTTCCAGATCAAAAGCCGACAGGTAATTGTGCAGATCTGCAATCTGAGCAGGAAGATCATAAAAAAATTGCAGATTTGCAATCGAAACAGGAAAGACATAAGGAATGTGCAAATTTGCAACAAGAAGCAGAAAACAAGGGGAAAACAGGCATTTCTCTGAATTATGAAAATCATCATTCAGGAGTAGTGAAAACCACAATTCAGGATTGGGCAGAATCACAATTCCAGAATAGTGAAAATCACAATTCAAGAATGGTGGAAATCACAAATCCAGAATTTCCAGAATCACAATTCCAAAATAGTGAAAATCATCATTCCGGAATAGTGGAAATCACAAATCCAGAATACCCGAAATCACAATCTAATAATACTGATATTAACAAGACTGATATTAGTGAAACTGAGATAAATCAATCTTATCCAATCACATCAAATAATTTCCCAAAGAAAAAAGATGTGATGGAGGAGATGAGAGCATATCGTGAAGTGATTCACGAAAACATAGATTATCAATATCATGCCAAGGAAGATGTAGATGAACTGGTAGAACTGATAATTGAAGTTATGATGATGCCGGAGGATAGTATGATTCGCATTGCAGGAGTAGAAAAACCAGTTGCTTTGGTGAAAAGCAGGTTTATGAAACTGAACTATTCACATATCGAATATGTGTTGTTCTGCCTGAACCGAAATACAACTAAGGTTGGAAATATTAAAGCCTATCTTCTGACTGCCCTGTATAATGCCCCGGCAACGATAAACAGTTATTATCAGGCAGAAGTTAATCACGATATGTATGGAGGATAAAGGAACATGAAGAAGATGATTAAAAAAGTGATAGCCCCAGTGCTGGTGATTACGGTATTGTTTGCAGTATTAAGACCGTTTTGTATTCAGGATGGAGAGTGCAATTATTTCTTGCTGTTACTTCTGATGGGGATACCGTTTGGAATAGGAAAAATGTGTGTCTGGATGGTTCCAAGAGGTTTTGACCTCGGAGGAACGCTGGCAGTATGGACAATGAATCTTCTGATTGGAGGATTAATAGGAAGCATCGTTCTTCTGGCAATGATTGGACAGGCGATCATTTATCTCTGCGTTTTTCTGATTACACTTCTTACAGGAATACATAAAATACCGAGAATAAAATGAAATAGATTTTTTGAAAAGCAGCTAAGACAAAAATTAGCTGCTTTTTTTCGGGAAACTTTGCGACACGATGGCGTAAAGTTGGAACAAATTGCAGGAAAGGAGACACCGTATTGAGCAATCGTGCAATTTCCACAGAACTTATTGAATTGGGAGAACGGATCAGAAAACGCAGACAGGAAATGAAGTTGTCACAGGAATCTTTTGCGGAAAAAGCAGGTATCAGTGTCAATACGGTCAGCAGAATTGAAGGCGGGCAAACTGCAATGTCTGTTGAGATTTTCAGAAAGATGATTGAGATATTGGAAATAGATGCCAATATCCTGCTGGGGAAAGAGGCAGGTGATACAGAAAAGCAGGAATCATTTCAGGAAGTGCTTTACCGTATTCAGAAGATGGAATGGAAAGAGCAGAAAATTATCATGCAGACCATAGATTCTCTGATAGACAGTTTTAATGAATACAGGTGAAATTTCACCATATATGGGGTGTAAAATAAAAAAACTCCCCATATATGCTAAGGATAATAGAATCCTGTGTTGTTAAAATGGAAAAAAGAGAGATAAAGAAGGGAGATAGGATGGATGACCAGAGAAGAAAATTTGCTTTATAGGAGGCAGTGTCCTTATGATGCAATGGGAGACTATTCTGTTTTGATGGAAAATGAAAAGAACATAAAAGCAGAAAGAAATACCAAGAAGTCTGATCCTGGCATCAGACGGAAAATAAAGTAGAGAATATTGTAACTATTAGAAAGGGCAGTAAGGAAGTTTCAGGCTCTCGTTAAAAAAAACGGGTGTACCGGAAGCTGTTTTTTACTGCCCTTTTTGTCAGTTGATCAGTAAGAATCCTATCCTTTCTGCCGATGGGCACCTGTTGCCAGCAGGCAGAAAGGTGGTAATTATGCTTACATTGCAGGAATTGAAACAAGTTGTAAGTAACAGGGAAGAAAGAAGAAAGGTTCCGTCCGCTAAATATTTAAGAGAAAACGATGTAGCAGTTGCGAAGCAAAGGTTGATGGATTGTGCGGAAATTATCGCATATCAGACCGGATATGTTCTCTATTGTGTGGGGGACTATGCAACGGTTTTTCCGTTATTTACCTGTCGAGATTATGTGTATGAAGCAGAAAGAAAAATAGCAGTTGTTGAGGAGAATTTTTTTGATGATCAACCCTGGTATGTAAGGCTGATATTAGAAGGCGAAGACCGGCTGTGGAGAAACAGGGAAACACGAGAACATAATAATTGCATTTCGTATAGCTGTATTTCCGAAGAATGGTGCGAATTGGCAGATAAAGGACAATGTCTGCTTGAAAGAATCATTGCAGAGGAAACAGTCAGGGAGTTGATGAATCTGTTGACAGAGCGACAGAGACAGATGATCCAGCGTATTTATTTTCAGCAGCAGACACAAAAAGAAGTTTCGCATGAACTGGGTATTACAGTTCCGGCAGTATCAAAGTGCATTTCACAGGCAATGCAGAAAATGCGGAATAATTCGGATGACTCTGCCAGAGTATTGAAAAAAGGAGACTGGAAGTATGCCTGGTAAAAAGCCAAAAGAAAGACAACGCTATATGCTGCGTGTAAATGATACGCTTGTGGAAGTTACCAGGGCAGTATATCTGGCTTGGTATCAGGCTGGAAGAAAAGAGCGATACCAGGTTGAAAAAATGCAGAGGCATGGAGTATGTAGTATGGAGGAATTACAGGAAAAAGGCTATGACTGTTCTTTTTCGGTATTATCACCGGAAGAAATCATTATCAGATTGTCAGAAATACAGGAACTGGAAGAAGCTCTGGGATATTTGACTAAAGAGGATGCGGAACTGATAACGCTATTGTTTTTTGAAGAATTTACAGTAAAAGAAACAGCACAGTATTTTGGGTGCTGCCCAAAGACGATCAGAAACCGGAGGAAGAAAGTATTGGAGAAATTAAAAGAACAACTGGAAAACACATAAAACAATGTTGAAATAAAAATATCTAAAAAATTTTTTAAACAGGTTAATTTTTGCCCTTTCACACATGCAGTTAGTGAAGGGGCAAATGTCTATTTGCAATTCAAGAAGATAAATCCCCTTAAAAATTGCACCTTGCTACGAAAATAAAACACGTAGCAAAAAACTGAACCTTGACAACAAATGTTTTCAACAATTATGAAAGCATCACTATAAAGCAGTCACAGTATTGGCTGCCTGTAGTGAGAGATTGATCGTATTTAAGAAAGGCTAGCTTTGAGCTTCCACATGATAACCATGCTTTTCCAATTCCCGTATATAACGAGAAAGCTGTTTTTGTTCACAGTGCTTACGTCTTGTTTCAAAACAGGATTCGTCAAATACAGTTCCTTGTTTTAACATTGTGTAGATGATGACAAGAAGTTTTCGGGCAAGTGCGACAATCGCTTTTTTGGCTCCTTTTTTCTGTTTGATTCTCCAGTACCATGCCGAAAGATAAGTGTTGCGTTTCCCTGCAATCACCCAGGCAATTTCGCAGAGCATACTTTTTATGTAAGGATTGCCTTTTGTGACAGAGGTGCTTTTTCGTTTTCCAGCACTTTCGTTATTACCTGGGCACAAACCGGCCCATGAGCAGATGTGTTCCGCAGTTTTAAACGGCTTCATATCAATACCGATTTCAGCAATAATTGCACAGGAAGCAGTTGTGCTTATTCCATAGATGCTATTCAACTGCTCAACCTGCAGGGCAAATGGAGCCATATCTTCCTCGAGACTCGTTTCAATTTCAGCAAGATGTTTCTTTAAAGAATCATAATGAGTCATGAGAATCCTTAAAAATGCCTTTTGGTGTTCTGACAGTGTTCCGTTCACGGACATGAGAATTTCATCAATACGGTTTCTGGTCTTGGTTTTGAGACAAGAATCTAAAGCAGTTTTATCAATCTGCCCATGTTCAATTAAATGCAGAATGATGTTTCTACCCGAAGCGCCAAAAATATCAGAAATAAAGGATGATAGACGGAAGCCGGAACTTTGTAAAAATTTCTCAATCCTGTTCTTCTGTGACGTAATATCGCGGATGACACTCTTACGGTAACGATTTAGATCGCGGAATTCCCGAATTCTTTTTTCGGGAATAAAACTTCCGTTCAAAAGTCCGGCGCGAAGCAAGGTGGAAATCCATTCGGAATCCCGCATATCGGTCTTTTTGCCAGGAACATTTTTCATATGGCGTGCATTTACAACAAGCAGGGTAATGTCACCAGAGAAAGCATCCTCCAGTATTTCATAAATCGGCATCCAATAGATACCGGTGCTTTCCATAGCTACATGATGGCAGTTTTTAGAAACGATCCAATTCCGTAATGCTATCATATCCGGAATCAATGTAGAAAACTCACGGATTTCAGAACGGGTTGGCTTGCCCAGAGGACCAGTCAGGATACATGCAACAATTTTTTCTTTGTGGACATCCAGTCCACAGGAAATTTCCAGAAGGTCTTTCATACAGAACAACTCCTTTACTATAGAATTGGCAGGAGATTTGCCCGAGATAATACGGACTTTGCTACTCGTGCTATTCATAAAAGGTGCGACAATATGCTGTGCTCAAGGGCAAATCATTTACGTTGACAAACGGGGTGCAAATTCTCCAAGGTGCAATCAAACTTAATCCTGCCTAAGACTATTGTAAGGCAAAAAGAGAAGTGAAAAAAGTAGTGGAGTCAGTATCCTATTTTCATTATAGGCTGAGATAAGCTTTCATGATTCGTTGACAATTTCATACCAGCAGCGAGAGGATACCCGGAATTTTTCAGCTACGCATTTTTGCGGCGGGAATCCGGTGAAAACGTGAAGGGATACAGATGGGAGGCACCCTTTGCAGGAACGATTACGAATTACCTCTTGCGGCTTAATGCTTGATCCTGAACTTTACCTGAGTGTCATTCCTGTTTTACAGGATGACAGCAGATACCATGTGGCGGTGTTTCAGTAAAAGGCACTGCCATATGAATGTGCTGTTATCAGAGGTATTTCTGTATCAGCAATAAGATGTGGGAGGTGGTTCCAATGATTGAATAATGCAGGTGTGAGCCTGCATGAAAATAGAACAGATAATAGAAGAAAGAGAGGATTCAGTCAAAATGAAAATGAGATTCAAAAGATTCTTGTCCGGATTTATGGCAGTCGCAACACTGGCTTCTGTCATTATTCAGCCAGTAGCAGTTTCGGCTTCTGAATTAGAACCAGAAGAAATACCATTTGAACAGCAGTATGCAGAATTAAAAGATGTTCAGGATTCCCTTGATCCGGATGAGATCGTAAAGGCAAATGATATTGAACTTTCTTATGGGCAGGAATTTGATGTAGAAGTTGATCTGTCTGGAATCGAAGGTGTAGATGAAAGTAAGATTAAGGTTTTATTCCATGAAGCAAAGAATGAAACGGGTACAGATTTTGACACACATACACCAGATACTTACAAGGCTGTCTATGCAGTAAAACCAGTCAGCGGTCATCCTGCTTATAGAATCAGCAGAAACATTACAGTGAAAGAACCGGAAACAGAAGTACAGTCAGAGCGTGCTTCAGAAAGTACGGTAAATGTTGAAGATGATACTGGAGATACAGAGCAGAGCGAGGAAGATTCGGAATCGCACTGGGAAACACAAAATTCTGAAAGCACAGCAGATTTGGAATCTGAATTAACCGTTTCAGAAGCACTGGAGCAGGCAGAGAGTAATGGAATTGATCTGTATGCAATGAATGAAGGCGAAACAGTAACCTTTATGGCTGCGGCAGGCAATGCCAGAAGTTCACAGCAGGTTTCTGTGACCAGAGGGGCAGAATACCGATATGCAGATTATGGATATGGAACATATCTGACTTATCAGTATACTGTAAAATTCGGCAATATATCTGCCACAGCATACTGTGTGCAGCCATCCAAACCAGGGCCTGGAAGTGGAACTTATACGATCAACAAGGTTGGCGATGGAAAAGCACTTGCGAAAGTATGCTATTACGGTACAAAGGCTTCCGGTGATGATGGATTTTTTATAGAGGAAAACGGATACGGCAATTTAAGTGCAGGAGCCAGATTTATTCTGGTACATCTGGCAGCATCTTATGCAAATGGAAGTGGAGATGCTTTTTCAGGTGCAAATAGTACAGCACAGAATCTGGCAATGAAACTCTATAATTACTGTATTTCACAGCCGGAAATTCCAGATGTGGCAATGTCCTTTTCGGATGCAGATGTAAAAGCCTATGTGGATGGCAACAGTCAGAGAACAAAGGATATTACATTTAATGCGGATGCGTTACAGACCATTACCATGAAACTTCCGGCAGGTGTACAGCTTCATAACCTGACAACAGGTAAAACAAGTAAAGCCGGAGAAAGTGTGGAAATTTGTGGTGGTACAAAGTTTTATCTGTCCGCACCATTAACACAGGTGAGTGATGTGGCAGGAAGCTGGTCTGCAACCATGAAAGGAAGCATTACCAAAGATTATTCAGCTTATAAGATTTCAACAGGTTCCGGAAACCAGGATCTGGCTCTAGTATTTGGCGAAGGCGTTGACGATGAGAAATATGTAGATTTTAAAGTATCCTGGGTACAGCAGGCAAGTGTTAAGGTGATCAAGAAAGATGCCAAGTCAGACGCAAAGCTGTCTGGTGCTGTGTTTGGATTATACAGTGATGCAGAATGTACCAAACTGATCACACAGTTACCTGCGACGGATGAAAACGGTGAAGCGTCCGTACAGATCACCAAGACACAGGATACCGTATATCTGAAAGAGATTACAGCTCCAAGCGGATACCGTATCAATGCGACAGCTTATAACGTGAAACTGGAAGTCAGCAAGACCACAACTGTTACTGTTCCAGATGAAGAACAGATGGGACAGCTTACCGTTTATAAAGAAGGTGAGGTTCTGGTTGGTGCAGATGTGACAGAAAATGGCACAACATTTAAGTATGAGAAACGCAGACAGAGTGGTGCTGTTTATGATGTGTATGCTGGAGAAGATATTAAAACTGCCTATGGTACAAAGATTTACAGCAAGGGTGATCTGGTAAAAGAGAATCTGACAACAGATACAAACGGAGCTACCGTTCTTAAAAATCTGTATCTTGGTACATATATCGTAAAAGAGAAACAGGCTCCGACAGGATTCTATAATGCCGGAGAGGAAAAGACAGTAACATTATCCTATGCAGGGCAGAATGTGGACATTGTTTTCACTGAGACAACCTTTACTAATGACAGACAAAAAGTAGAAGTAATGGTAACAAAACAGGATGAAGATACAGAAAATCCGCTGGATGGCGGAATTTTTGGACTTTATGCTGCAAGTGATATTACCAATGTGGATGGAACCATCATTGTAAAGAAAGGGACACTGATCGAGAAAGCGACAACAGGAACAGACGGAACAGCGAAGTTTACAGCAGACCTGCCGCTTGGATTTTCTTATGATGTGAAAGAAGTGCAGGCCCCGGAAGGGTATGTGAGAAAAACAGATGATGTTTATACGTTTGCTTTCTCTTATACGAATGATAAAGAAGCAAAACAGACATTTAAGCATACATTCAAAAATGAACGTGTAACAGCTAAGATTTCTCTGCAGAAACAGGACAAAGAAACAAAAAAGGCAGTTCCACAGGGCGATGCAACTCTGGAAAAAGCAGTTTATGGATTGTATGCTCGTGAAGATATTGTGCATCCGGATGGTGCTACTGGTGTGATCTATAAAGCAGGAGAGCAGGTTGCCACTCTTACGACAGATAAGAATGGACAGGCTTCTGTGGATGGCTTATATCTTGGTAATTACTATGTGAAAGAGATTACTCCGCCAACTGGTTATCTGGCGGATGAAGAAGAACATGATCTGGTCTGCAATTATGAGGGAGATCTTGTAGCAGAGGTAAATCGTGAGTGTCTGTCTCTGGAGCAGGTAATGAAACAGCCATTCCAGATTATCAAAGCAGCAAATAATGGAAAGACTGACGCAGATTTATTGAAAGGGGCAGGATTTACTGCTTATCTGGCATCATCCCTGAAAGTAAAAGAGGATGGAAGCTATGATTTTGATTCTGCAAAACCGGTAGTGATCGGAGAAAATGGTGCAACAGAAATCTTTACAGATGAAAAAGGTTATGCCTGCAGTATTGCGATTCCTTATGGAACTTATATTGTGCGTGAAACCACAACGCCTCATAATTACACTCCGGTAGATGATTTTACAGTGCGTATCACTGAGAACAACCCGAACCAGCCACAGACATGGAGAGTGCTTCTGGATGACGAGTTTGAAGCGAAACTGAAAATTATCAAACAGGATGATGAGACGAAAAAGGCAGTACTTCAGAAGAATACAGAGTTCAAGATTTTCAATATGGACACTGAAAAATATGTGGAGCAGGTAACAACTTATCCGACTACGGTAAAACATAAATCCTATTTTACAGATGAGCAGGGATATTTGATTCTTCCGCAGAATCTTAAAATCGGACATTACCGCATTGAGGAAGTAAATGCACCTTATGGATATACTTTGAATGAAAATTACTATGAGGTAACAGTTGATTCCAATACTGCATATCAGATGGATGGAACTTCCGGGGATGTGATTATTGAAGCAGTTTATGAGAACCATCCAGTTAAGGGAGAACTGACTATCGCGAAAAAAGGCGAAGTTCTGGACGGATTCAAGGATGATTTTACATATCAGACAGAAAATCTGGAAGGGGCAGAGTTTGAGATTTACGCTGCCGAGGACATCTATACTGCAGATTTCCAGAAAGATGATAATGGAAATCGTATTCTGGAATATGCGGCAGGAACACTGGTAAAAACGGTCACAACGGATAAAGATGGTAAAGCGGTTCTGAAAAATCTTCCGCTTGGAAGTTATAAGATTGTCGAACAGACAGCACCGGATGGCTTTGTTTTAAACAGTGAAGCACAGATCATTACTTTCTCTTACAAAGATCAGGAAACACCAGTCATTGAGCAGACAGCTATCTTTGAAAATGACCGTCAGAAAGTAGAAATTTCTGTGGTAAAACAGGATGCTGATACAAAAGCAGCCGTTGCAGGAGCAGAGTTTGGGCTTTATGCGAAGAATGACATGGAAGCTCATGGAACTGTGATTGTGAAAGCTGACACACTCCTTGGAAAAGCTGTTTCCGGAGAAGATGGAAAGGCTGTATTTACACAGGATCTGACATTCGGTGAGTATTATATCAAAGAACTTGCAGCACCAAACGGTTATGTATCTTCTGATGAAATTCTGGAAGTAAAAGCAGAATATCAGGGACAGGATGTTAAGGTAGTACAGTTATCTTCTGTATTTAAGAACCAGCCTACAAAGGTTGTGGTTTCCAAGTCTGATTTAACTACTGGCGTGGAATTGTCGGGTGCGACACTTACTGTTCTGGACAAAGATGGAAATGTAGTTGATACATGGAAATCTGTAAAAGGAGAGCAGCATCTGATTGAACGACTTACCGTAGGGGAAACCTATACTCTCAGAGAAGAAATGGCTCCTTATGGATACCTCAAGGCAGAAGAGATCACCTTTATGATTGAGGATACTGGGGAAATCCAGAAAGTGGAAATGAAAGATGATGTGCCGACAGGAACGATTATCATCAATAAACAGGGAGAATTTCTGGATAAAGTAACTGCACTGGATTCTGTTGGAGGATGGATCAGCCATTTATTCCAGTATGTAACAGGCAGCCTGAAAGATGTTACTTTTGAAGTATTTGCTTTGGAGGACGTGAAATCTGCTGACGGAGAAAGTGAAGATTATTATAAAAAAGATGAGCTGGTGGCAACCATTACAACAGATGATACCGGTATTGCAAAAATATCCGGACTTCCGCTTGGTAAATACTATGTAAAAGAAAAAGCTACAGTAGAAGGCTTTGTTCTGGATGATGAAGCAAGAGAGATTGATCTGACATACCGGGATCAGGATACTGCAGAGGTTACTTACTCTGCTGACTGGCAGAATAACCGCCAGAAAGCGGAAGTGGAAGTTGTGAAAAAAGAGAAAGATTCTGATCGTGTACTGGAAGGTGCGGTATTTGCCCTCTGTGCCAAGGACGATATTACAGGAGCAGACGGAAAAGTAATTCTGAAAGCAGATACTGTGATCGAGGAACTGGCAACAGACAAAGAAGGAAAGCTGACTTTTACGGCAGATTTACCAATTGGTTTTGCGTATTATATCAAAGAAACATCTCCGGCACCTGGATTTGCAACGACAGATGAAACACAGGAGTTCACGTTTGAGTATGGAGGTGCAGAAAAGGAAAAAGTATCTTATGCTTTTACCTTTGAGGACGAGCCGACTGTAATCGAGATCACCAAGACTTCCCTGACAGACGGAAAAGAACTGGAAGGAGCTAAGTTACAGGTAACTGACGAAAGCGGTAAAGTTGTAGATTCCTGGACTTCCGGTAAAGAAGCTCATATCATCAAAGAACTGGTAGTCGGACAGAAATATACTCTGACAGAAACAAAACCGACAGATGGCTATGTGACAGCAGAAAGCATCACGTTTACCGTTGAAGATACTGCAAAGGCACAGAAAATCGAAATGAAAGATGATGTGACCAAGGTAGAAATTTCCAAAACAGATATTTCCGGTAAGGAACTGCCAGGAGCAAAACTGACAATTCTTGATAAAGATGGTAAGACAGTAGAGAGCTGGACTTCTGAGGAAAAACCACATTACATAGAAATGCTTCCGATTGGGGAGTATACACTTCGGGAAGAGTCAGCTCCTGATGGATATCTGGTAGCGGAAGATGTGAAGTTCACAGTGGAGGATACTGGGGAGATCCAGAAAGTAGTGATGAAAGATGAGGTAAAACCGGAAGAAACACCAACACCGGAAACACCGTCTACACAGGTAACAGATACACCGAAAACCGGAGATGATACACACATGCTGATTTGGATTCTGCTTGCGATTGCAGGCATGGCAGGCAGTGTATCAGCAGTCTGGATTACAAAAAAAAGAAAATAAAAGTTAATGTAGGGGCATTTATGGGCAGCAAAGTCATAGATGCCCTTTTGAATGATGAAAGGGGTATAAAATGAGAATGTTATTGATTATTGCAGGGATTCTTCTGGTGTTAGCAGTCAATTTTGTTCTGTACTGCTGTATCCGGGTAGGAGCAAAGGAAGATCGTTTGTTGGAAAACCATAGAAAGGAACAGATTAATGCAGGAAGAAGTGAATGAAAAAACAGTGTCCCTGTGTATCACTGGTGGAAAAGTGACAGCCCGTTTATTGAAACAGGCAATGATGCGTTTTCTGGCAGCGATGGAGAAAGAAAAAGCAGAGAAAGCAAGAAAACAGCAGGTAAAGGGACCGCCAGACAAAGATTATCATGGAAAGCAGAGTTTAAAGAAGCTGGCACAGCAGAATGTTCAGCTTTCCAACATTGAGATTACGGATAACAACATCAAGGCTTTTGAAAAAGTGGCAAAAAAGTATGGCATTGATTTTAGCCTGAAACGTGATAAGTCCGTAGATCCACCCCGATATTTCGTTTTCTTCAAGGCAAGGGATGTGGATGTGATGACTGCGGCATTCCGGGAATTTACCGGAAAGACGCTGAATAAAACAAAGAAACCGTCTGTCCGTAAGAAATTACAGCAGGCAATTGCAGCCCGCAGCCAGGATAAACAGAGAGAACGGGAAAAATCGAAAGAAAAACAGAAGGAGCCGACCTTATGAGTGGGATAAAAAATATAAAGAAAAAACTGAAAGGATTTCAGGTGCGTCCCCCGAATGCAGAAGTGATAAAAAAGGTTCTGTTGTATATTCCGTATGTGGTTGTATTTTATGTGGTAAATAAATGCACCTGGCTGTATCAGTATTGCAGGGGCAGTACAGTAGTGGACAGGCTGATGGTTCTCCTTATGAACTATCCGTTAGCGTTTAAAAAGTTGCTGCCAAGTATACAACCGAAAAGTCTGGCTGCGGGAACTATTGCTGCAGTCAGTGTGTGGGCAGTGGTGTATTTTAAGGGAAAAAATGGAAAGAAGTTTCGCCAGGGAGAAGAATATGGTTCTGCCAGATGGGGAAATGAAAAGGATATAGCCCCTTTTATTGATCCGGTCTTTGAGAACAATATTCTGCTGACACAAACGGAACGTCTGACAATGAACAGCAGACCGAAGAAACCAAAGTATGCCAGAAACAAGAATGTCATAGTGATCGGGGGATCTGGCAGCGGTAAGACCAGATTTTATGTGAAACCACAGCTTATGCAGATGCCGGATAATGTGAGCTTTGTAGTTACTGATCCCAAGGGGACAATTATCGTAGAATGTGGTAAGATGTTAGCACGAGGGACACCGAAGAAAGATAAAAATGGGAAAATCCTGCGTGATAAAAATGGCAGAGTGGTAATGGCTCCTTACAAAATCAAGGTGCTGAATACCATCAACTTTGCCAAAAGTATGCACTATAATCCGTTTCATTACATTCGTTCGGAAAAAGATATTCTGAAACTGGTAAATACGATCATGGTAAATACCAAAGGAGAGGGAGAAAAATCTTCCGAGGATTTCTGGACAAAAGCGGAACGTCTGCTGTATTGTGCTTTGATTGGGTATATCTACTATGAAGCACCGGAGGAAGAACAGAATTTTTCAACCCTGCTGGAATTTATCAATGCCAGTGAAACCAGGGAAGAAGATGAAGAGTTTAAAAATGCAGTGGATCTGTTATTTGAGGAGCTGGAAAGAGACGAGCCGAACCATTTTGCAGTAAGGCAGTATAAAAAATACAAACTGGCGGCAGGAAAGACAGCAAAAAGTATTTTGATTAGTTGTGGTGCAAGACTCGCACCCTTTGATATTGCAGAGCTGCGGGAGCTTATGTCTTATGATGAGATGGAGTTGGATATGATTGGAGATCAAAGAACAGCATTGTTTATTGTAATCTCTGATACGGATGATACTTTTAACTTTGTGGTTGCCATGATGTACAGTCAGCTTTTTAACCTGTTATGCGACAGGGCCGATGACGTTCATCATGGAAGACTACCTTATCATGTGAGAATCCTCTGTGACGAGTTCGCAAATATTGGACAAATTCCGAAGTTCGATAAGCTGATTGCAACGATCCGAAGCAGAGAAATCTCCGCATCTATTATTCTGCAGTCACAGTCACAGCTCAAGACCATTTATAAGGATGCAGCGGAAACCATCACAGGAAACTGTGATACCATGCTGTTCCTTGGTGGAAAGGAAAGTACCACTCTGAAAGAAATTTCAGAGACACTGGGAAAGGAAACAATTGATTTATATAACACTTCTGATACAAGAGGCCAGAGCAGATCTTATGGTCTGAACTATCAGAAAACGGGAAAAGAACTGATGAGCCGGGATGAACTGGCAGTCATGGACGGTAACAAATGTATTTTGCAGCTTCGTGGTGTCCGTCCGTTTTACAGTGATAAATTTGATATTACAAAACATAAACGGTATAAGCAATTATCCGATTATGATAAAAAGAATGAGTTTCATGTGGAAGAATATATGAAACATCAGATGGAAGTCCGGTTAAGTCCGGAAGAAGCGTTCGACCTTTATGTGTATGAAGGCAGTGAACTGGAAAAACAATCAAATAATGAAAATGAAGGCATAGAGCATGTAACGTAAAACATACATAGCTCTTTTTTTATGCCCTTTTGGGAGGTAGCGATATGCGTAAGCATGAAAGACCGCCCATCAGGGCGGAACCCTCTGAGTAGTGACCGTTTGAAAATCACAATGAAACAGCAGTTACGAAAGGAGAACATAGATTATGGCGTTTTTTACATCCGCAATTAATATTTTACAGACTCTGGTTGTTGCAATCGGAGCTGGTCTGGCAGTTTGGGGAGTTATCAATCTCCTAGAGGGGTATGGAAATGACAATCCCGGAGCCAATGCTCATGTGCGGTAAAGTAATAAAAAGATTTAGGTAGCCGCCTTAACTATTCCTAAATAAGATAATATGCACAGTATTTTCTCGTAAATAGAAAATAAATTATTGCATTTTACCAATTATTATGTTAAAATGACAATGTAACAAAGAGCTATGTATTTTTAAGGAAAGGGAGGAACTTATGAATTTAAGAAAATCTATTTTAGCACTTTCAGTAGTAGCTGGAATTGTAGCTGCTCCAATGACTGTATTTGCCGCTCATACTCATAGTTGGGGTTCTCCCCAGTACTATGGATATGAAGATGAAATGCCTGGTATATATGATGACTGGGATAAATGTGCGACACGTCATGTATATAATTACAAACAATGTTTAATTTGTGGAGAAGTAAGCATTTATGAAGTTGAGACGATTGAAATGTCTCACAAATGGGTGAATGGTGCATGTGTATATTGCAACAAAGGTTACGCGAAAGAGATAAATTAACATAGTATCATTACCGGCAAGCTTATAATCAAAAAATAGAAAGCATTGAGAATATTTCAAAATTTCTTGAAAGTACTCTCAGTGCTTTCTTTGATAATATGAAAGGAGAAATAAATGCAAAAAAAACAACTTTCTGTATTAGTACTAATTATTTTATGCTTTTTATTAGGATGTAACAGAGAAACACCAAAAGATGAATCTCAACAAAATTATGAAGATGAATCTAATATTTCTAAAACAAATGGAGAAGAACTTGTAAATATAAACAGTGAATTGTTAGGTTCGACTCCTTTTGATATCCAAATCGATAAAACAGCATTGCAGACTAGAAAAGAAACAGAAACAGAAGTTACAATAAAGACAAATTTAACAGACTGGGGTTATACTGTTTCTTCTGAAAAAGGGAAAATATCTGATATAAATAAAAATTCATTCATATATATAGCACCTAAAGATGAGAGGGATGATACTATAAAAATACAATTATCGGACTATGAAAATGGCATATCATATGAATATACAATTCCACTTATTTTTGCGGGAAACAAACTACAATTTTTATGATACTGATAATAGACGACGATAGTGCTGTGCGCTCT
>ENA-OQKW01000136-OQKW01000136.1-human-gut-metagenome-genome-assembly--contig:-NODE-136-length-20757-cov-3.271934_pt1 | contig 20757 bp, 21 predicted proteins | sample MGYA00242657_ERZ504815 | MGnify/ENA primary metagenome ERZ504815 (study PRJEB26092, sample SAMD00036404) | human gut metagenome | host: Homo sapiens | study: EMG produced TPA metagenomics assembly of... | reverse complement strand
CGGGTCGTATTATCTCCGCTTGTAATTACTTTGACCGCACCTTTTCCTGCTGCCGGCTGCAAAGATCCGCCTGTCACAGAATATCTGCTCTCACATCTGATTTTTCTTCTGTATTATAGATCGTGACCGCATTACCGTTTACGCTTTTAAGCGTTCCACCGAGAATATTAACGACAAGAGAAGAATCATTGATGCAGCCGTCGTACATCTGCGCCGATCCAAGAAACGCTGAACCTTCAGGATTTGCCCCACCGTTTTGCGGCTTTTCTTCTTTCCATTCGCCGCTTCCTGTGATGACCGCATTATCCTTGATCGTAATTGTTCCCATTTTTGCTTCGATCCCGGTTCCTCCTTCGATCACCGCATTGCCGCCGATCGTAAGTTGTCCTTCCATCGGCCAGTAAATAGCTGTTCCGCCCGATATATTTTTCAGGCTTCCGCCTGTGATCGCAACTTCCGCTCCTGCCGACTCCTGATTGTTTCCCGAAACCGGAAAATCTTTTGTCTCGATCCTACCGCCTGTAATCTCTACTTGCGCCGATACAGTACCTTCTTCGTTTCTGTTGCTGTTAAACACATCGATCCCGCCGTTTCCTGACAGCACCGCATCCCCCGAAAGAGTCATCTTTGCTCCGATCAACTGAACCGCAGATTTCCCTTCTCCTGCTGCCATAAGATGGGCCATGCGCCTATATGCACTTCGCCGAACTGTGAAAGAACCGTATTTCTTGCTGATGCCGTCAACGTACCGCCTGTGATGTTCACGATTCCGACCTACATTCTGACACAACTCCCTGACCGGTGATCTCACTGCTTTGGATATTTTAAAACCGCGCCGCCGGTATTATTGATTCATTGATCAGCGGGTACGTTCCCACACTGCCGTCAATCTTTCCGCTTCCGACAATATTGAATGTTCCCCGATTCGTAAACATAAAATTGCCTTTGAATCCTGCTGCCGCCGATACAGTAAATCCATTTGTATCTAACGTCACATTCTTTGTCAGCAAGATCGGTTGTGAAACTTCTGCATTTTCTAAAAGCCGCAGTACGTCCCCGTCTTTTGCCGCTGCAAATGCTTCGGTAAGAGTCGGATATATCTGCTCTCCGATCTGAACTTCCCCTGCCGTCCTTTCCTCCGCCTGTACATCGACTGCATCTGAAGCTTCTTCGGCTTTTTCTGTATTCTGCCGTACCGCTTACCAAAACACCCTGTTTTGCCTGATTTTGTCCTTCTGCCTGCACATCCGTATTTTTCTTCATTCTGTGTTTCTGCCGTCATATCCGGCATTTCTGCTGATATTTCTTCCTTTTGTGTTTCTGCTGTCACATTCGGCGTTTCTGCTGATATTCCCGCTGTCGGCGCGATATTTTCGCCTTCTTCCACTGTTTCTGCATTTGCCGGAATTCCAGCCGGGATCATCATAGCCGCCACAGTTAAAATAACCAGCCATTTCCTAATAAATTTGTTTTTCATCTTACTCTCCTTTCCCACCATACATAATCGTCATGCATTAAGTGTTTTTTCTTTAATAATACGATGCTTTTTCTGCTTCTTCAATATATTTTCAGTAAATTCCGACTTTATTTACAACAATTAACCATTCTATCTCAAAACGCCTGTTTCATGACCTCTCCTGAAATCCATTTAAGTTATGTTCCGTTTTTATCGAAACTTTTCAAATTTTTTTCAAAAAATAACTATATTTTTCTTGACAAATCCGATATGAATAGGTATTATATACAAGTGACTTGCGATAAGAAGTCAAACATACATAGGGGATTGGTCAAATGGTATGATAGGGGTCTCCAAAACCTTTGGTGGGAGTTCGATTCTCTCATCCCCTGCTCTTAAAAACGCTCGAAAGCCTTGTATTTACTGGGTTTCGGGCGTTTTCGTTTTATCTCGGATGATCAAAAGTAATCATAGAAGTAATCAAAAAGATACTATATGAATCTATTATACTGATCCACATAGTATCTTTTTCAGGCAATCTACAATATTGTCAACAAATATTTCTTCTTAATCTTCTACTTTTCAATCTTCTCTTTTTTTCTGGGTCTTCTCCGCATTGCTGTATGCCATGGCATAAAAGATTTCCTGGGAATTGAGTTTGACATCATTCAGGCTTCTGTCTGCATAATTTCCTGTTTCTGTCAGTCTCTTTCCTTTTTCATCATCATTCATCATGGTCTCGAACATCCAGTCCAGACGTTCCTTTAATTTCTCATTAAGAACCGGAGCAGCCACCTCCACACGACGGACTGTATTTCTTGTCATAAAGTCAGCAGATGCAATATATATTTTTTCTCTTTCTTTTGTACCGAAACGGTAGATTCTGGAATGCTCCAGATAACGGCCTACAATACTTACAACCTTGATATTCTCTGTATATCCCTTAATCTCCGGAATCAGACAGCAGATACCTCTGACGACCATCTCTATCTTTACTCCTGCCTGAGATGCTTCCACCAGTTTATTGATGATCACCTTATCTGTCAGGGAATTGATCTTGATTCCAATATATCCTTCATTTCCCTGTTTCACCTGGTCGATTTCTTCCTGTATCATATCCAGAACTCTGTTCTGCAGACATTTCGGTGCAACCAGAAGAAGATTGGATTTCTCAACAACTTCCCCTTTCAGAAGAGCTGCAAACACTTCTGCTGCTTCTTTTCCGATTTCCTGGTTTGCTGTGATCAGTGACAGGTCTGTGTAAAGTGCAGATGTTTTTTCATTATAATTACCTGTACCGATCTGTGTGATATAGGACACACCCTTATCTGTTTTTCTGGAGATCAGGCACAGCTTGGAATGTACTTTATATCCATTCAATCCATAAATTACTCTGCAGCCTGCTTCTTCCAGTTTTCTGGAATATTCAATATTGCTTTCCTCATCAAATCTGGCTCTCAGCTCTACAAGTACAACAACTTCTTTTCCATTTTCTGCTGCATCCACCAGAGCATCTACAATCTGGCTCTTGTCTGCAAGACGGTACAATGTCATCTTAATAGATACAACAGAGTCATCCTTCGCAGCCTCATTCAGAAGATTAATGAAAGATTTGATATTTTCAAACGGATAGGATAACAGTACATCCTTCTTCATGATCTGTGGGATCAGAGAACTCTTGTCATCCAGCTCCGGCGTCATTCTGGGAGTTCTTCTCTGATAGAAAAGCTTATCCTGGGCAGTATTCCTCAGATATCCCTGAAGTCCGAATACAAAAGACATATCAAGCGGAATTCTGGTCAGAAATACGTGTTCCTTATCCACATGAAGCTCCTTACAGAGTGAACTTATCATCTTTTTATTCAATTCTCTGGATAACTCCATTCTTACAGGATTCATTCGTCTTCTCTGCTTGATCAGATTCTCCATTGCATCCCTGTAATCCAGATCCTCGTCATAAATGGTTTCCGTATCAATATCTGCATTTCTGGTTATACGGATCAGAGCTTTCTCCCTGATCTCATAATTCTTAAACATTTTCGGCAGGAAATGAAGGATCAGCTCCTCTGAAAGCATGAAAGTTCCTTTTCTTGTGGGAATATCGATTAAACGTCTGAATACAGTATTACTGCATGGAATAATAGCCGTTTTTGTTTTTCCACCCTTGCTCATCAGTGATGCCACTGCATAAATATTTTTATTTTTCAGGAATGGAAATGGCTGCTGTTTGCTCACAATATTTGCAGACAGATACGGTGCAATCTCCTGATCAAAATATGTTTCCAGAAGCTTGCCTTCCTCCGCAGATAATCTGTTAAAATTGATCAGACGCACTCCGTAAGGCTCCAGTTCTCCCATCAGCTGTTCATAGATAGCTGCCTTTTTCTGTTCCAGATCTCTGGTGGCCTGAAGGATTGCAGTTACCTGTTCTTCACTGGTCATGTTTGTTTTATTCTCACGTATTACTTCAGATGCTTCCATCTGATCCATCAGAGTTCCGACTCTGACTCTGTAAAATTCATCCAGATTTGACTGATAAATAGCAGCAAATGTCAGTCTCTCCGCAAGCGGAACTCCTGGATTTCCCGCCTCATTTAAAACTCTCTCATTAAACTTCAGCCAGGACAGTTCTCTGTTCATCATATATACAGGTGCTGTAATTTCTTTGCTTTTTTTCTGTTGTTTTTTCATAAATAAATCCTTTCGTTTGTCAAACCTTTTGACTCTGACATCCCATAACGTTTAGAATTATAAACTTTGAATATCAATTCCACGGAATGTCCATGTTATATTTATGTAAAATTTCCACTCTAGAGTGTGTCTGAAAAAGGCTTTCTGCAAGATGTGCGTCACAATTTGTGGGATATTTTGCCCGGATGAGGGCGCCGTAGCGGGCTACGGCAACTGAATTCGGGTGAAATATCCCGCAAAGTGGGGCGTGCAGATTGCGGGAATGATTTTTCAGACACGCTCTAACCCCCAAGATTACATTTTCACTTTTCGCAGCATCTTCTGACTGCAAATATAACAAAAATAATAACCTCTACACCTGTTGTGCCAAGTAGCCCGATAACCACTGTTCACTCCGTTCACAGCAGCCTGACCACTCAACTTTGTTACTGATATCTATTATATAATTGCATTCAGAAAATTACTTGTGTTATAATAGCAAAAAACAGTACAATATTCACTTTTCTGTTTTAATCATAAAATTTACTGTAAATTTTGTAAGGAGGAAAGTTCTTTTGTCATGATTTAAACCATAATGAAGACCGTCCAAGAGGCACTTATGAGTTTCCATTTGAGTTTCATCACATCGATCATACACATCCCAGATATGTCATGTCTTATCACTGGCATGTGGAATATGAAATAATTCGTATTCTGGAAGGTTCTCTTACCGTCTACTTTAGAACGTAAAAAAGTTTTACAGCAGTTAAGAATGATGTCATTTTTGTACATAGTGGAATCCTTCATTCAGGAATTCCCCATGATTGTGTATATCAGTGCATTGTTTTTGATATGAACACTTTTTTGAAAAACAATCCTGTATGCGGAGAATATATCCAGAAAATCCTGCATCAGGAAACAATGCTTTTTCCACATTTTTCAGATGAGCATCCACAGATTCTGAACTGTATTTCTGTTCTGTTTGATGCCATGTATGAAAAAGATACCGGATATGAGCTGACTGTATTTGGACAATTTTACCACTTTTTTGGTTTGATTTTCAGTAATCATTACTTTATCGAAAATCCTACCCGAACGCGCAGAGACTATAAACGTATTCTCCAGTTGAAGCAGGTTCTGGAATTTATCGAAAAAAAATTATGCCAATCCTATCACACTTCAGGAACTGTCTGCTTCTGTCTCTATGTCACCGAAATATTTCTGCAGGTTCTTTTCGGAAATGACCCATCAGACTCCTGTGGATTATCTGAACAGACAGAGAATTGAAGAAGCCTGTTTACAACTGGCGGCTACTGATGATTCAATCACAGAAATTGCTTACAGGAACGGATTTAATGATCTGAGTTATTTTATACGTACTTTTAAGAAATACAAAGGCATGACTCCCGGGAAATATAAGCGAAGATAAATCAGTACATCGCAAAAAGACCAGAACAGCTCTCTTCAGAACTGTTCTGATCTTTTTAATACTCCTTCACAACTGTCTGGTGCCTTCAACAGCGGACTGCCAAATAGTTGTCATCCATCTTACAATATTTCATTTAACACAGACTGACCATACTCTGCCAGACTATGGTCTTCTTCTCCTGTACCGCCGCTGATTCCAAGTCCACCGATAATTGTATTTCCGGACTTCAGCGGAATACCGCCGCCGAAAATAACGATTTTTCCACCATCCAACTTGTCAACACCATAAAAGGTTCCTCCGGGCTGTGCGATCTTCGAAAGTTCCATTGTAGACATCTTCACTGCCACTGCAGTATAGGCTTTCTTCATTGCCACATCGAAGCTTACAAGGAATGCTCCATCCATCACATGGACCGCAACCGGATTTCCTTCCGGATTGCAGACCGCGATTACCGCACGCTGCCCTCTGCGCACAGCTTCCTGCTCCAGTCTCTCGATCAGTTTCTTCGCTGTATCCAATGTTATCCTGCTCTGAATTCCCATTCGTTTAAGAACCTCCTGGATGACGGCTTCATTGATATCTGCCGTCTTTTTTAATACATCTGTATTACTGTCGGACGGTTCCGGCAATGCATCTGTATTATTATCAGACGTTTTCGCCAATGCACCCGCATGATCATCAGACAGTTCCACTGAAAGATCAGAGTAATACTCTATATATCTCGCCAAAATATACAGATAATCCGAAAGGCGGTTAAGAAATCTCTTACTCTCTGTATCTGCGCCAAACTTCACGCTGACCTGTGCAAGGCAGCGCTCTGTTCTTCTGGCAACAGTACGTGCAATATCTATCTCTGCAGCCAGTCGGCTCTTTCCTGTAAGCTTCTCCGGAACAGGCTTTTCGCACAGTGCTTCCATTTTATCTGTTTCCGCCTCCAACACTGCTGTTTCCTTTTCACTGACTTTACAGTCACGATCATATGGGTTACTGACTCCCGCTGCGATCAGATCAAGATTCTTTTGAATACGTTCAAGAAGCTGAAGTATTTCTGACTGACGGAGCATACTTTTTACAAGTTCAATATGACTATTCAGTTCATCAGCCTCACCCATAAGGCGGATACGGTCATCAGACTTGGAAATATTACCGGCATGAGCCATATCTGTAATTCCTCTGTCTCCTCTTTTTGTATAAATACTCATCTCTTCTCCATCTCCTGTATCTGATTTCAGCGGCAGTCAGCATCTGCCGGAAATTATTGTCTTCATTTTCAGAATGACCATAATTTCGTATAAATCTTTATAATATCTTCCTTAGTCGGAACTCTCGGATTATTCACTGTGCAGGCATCTGCAAGTGCTGCGTCTGCCATCTTGTCAATTGCTGCAAAATATTCTTCCGGTGCAATTGTTCCCAGTTCCTGAATCGTCAGCGGAATATTCATCTCTTTCTGCATAAACTGAATCCAGTTTACCAGAGAACGGACCGTCATTACTTTATTATAATTGCTCAGTCCGAGAATGTGCGCAACATTGGCGTATCTCTTTACAGCCGGAAGATACTCTTTCTGGCTCTTACTGTGCTTATTGATATCAGAATTAAATTCTACGATATGCGGAAGCAGCATAGCATTTGCCCTTCCATGCGGAATATGGAACATTGCTCCCAGCTGATGAGCCATGCTGTGAGTGATTCCAAGACCTGCTGTATTAAAGGATAAACCAGCCAGACAGGAAGCTACATGCATTTTTTTACGCGCATGCATATCACTGCCATCCAGATATGCTCTCAGCAGGAATACTCCGCAAATTTCAATCGCTTTCTCCGCAAGTGCAGAAGAGAATTCATTATGTGCAGTACTTACGTATGATTCCAGCGCATGTGTAAACACGTCCATACCAGTATCCGCTGTGATGGCCGGCGGAACACTCCTTACAAGTTCTGCATCCAGAATTGCTTCATCTGCTGTAAGGCTCTCTGAGATCAGCGGATATTTTACATGTGCTGCAGTATCGTTTACTACTGCAAAAGAAGTAACTTCTGATCCGGTACCACTTGTCGTCGGAATTGCGATCAGACCTACTTTTCCGTAATTGTTGATCTTCAGTGCAAATTCTCTGATTGCCTTGGAAGAATCAATCGCAGAACCACCACCGACTGCAACAACTGCTTCCGGCTGATATTCCAGGAACTTCTTTACCCCTTCTGCAATCTTGTCCACAGGTGCATCCGGCACAACATCATGGAAAATATCGTATTCAATACCTGCACTGTTTAAAGGAGCAGTGATCAGATTGATCATTTTACTTTGTACCACAAATGGATCTGTTATAATGAGAACCCTTTTATACGGGATCTCTTTTAATCTGTCTAACGCGTTATCCCCAAAATGGATCGCGGTTTTCATCTCAAAAGTATTCATTGTATCATACTCCTATTTTCTTTATCAGACAGGATATAGGCATTTTACATTAAATTTCTCAAAGTGCTTCTTCCAACGTTCTGTCGGTTCTTTGTCCGTCACTATAATATCTACTTCTTTCATGCTTCCTGCTACGGAAAACGCTGTCTGATCAAATTTAGAACTGTCAACAACCAGAATTCTCTTTCGTCCGGAACCGATCATCGCTCTCTTGGTAGAGCCAAAAGCTTCCTGAGATTCCATAATCCCCCATTCCAGATCCAGTGCCTTACACGAAAAGATAACCTTATCTACATAATAAGAACGTATGGATTCGTCTGTCTTTGATCCAAGAAAAGCCAGATATCCTTCTTTCATTACGCCTCCGGTGGAGATAATGTTCCACCCGGATACATCAGCTAACTCCAGAAGTATTTCCATGGAATTGGTAATTACGGTAAGACGTTCTTTTTCCTTTAATGCTTTCGCCACAAAAACTGCCGTAGTACTCGCATCCAGGAAAATATGATCTCCGTCTTTCACAAGGGAAGCTGCAAGTTCAGCCATTTTCTGCTTTCCTGTAACATTCTGGTTCTTACGTACATTGAAAGGCAAATCAATGCTTACATCCTCATTGATCACAGCACCGCCATAACTTTTTATCGCAAGTCCTTCCTTTTCAAGTTTATCCAGATCACGGCGTATGGTCTCTTCAGAGACGTCATAAAGCTGGCTCAGCTCGCTGACCACCACCCGCTTTTCTGCCTGTAATTTTTCGAGAATCAGATTTCTTCTCTCCAGCGCAAGCATATCTTTGCCCCCTTTTTTTGAGAAATTTTTTATGAGTGTCAAGGTCAGAAACTTCTTACCCCGGATATTATAAAATACTGTCGATCATTCTTCTGTCAGGATGTGCGATAACGGAAGAATCCAGGTACATACCCTTGGCAGCTACAAGTTCTTTTGCCCTGTCAATGGAAGCCTCTACCGCAGAAACTTCACCGGTGATCATCATATATGATTTTCCGCACATACCTTTGGCAATACGAAGTTCTATCAAATCTACGATCGCAGTCTTAGCTGCCTGGTCTGCTGCTTCGATAATGGAAGCTGCATCATAAGTTTCAAGAATTCCCAGCGCACTGATATCTTCTACCTGAGTAGTTCCGTAAATTGCCGGGAAAATGGATTCATGCGGATTGCCCAGCACAAAGCTGTCAATGCATTTATCCTCATATGTAGTTACTGCCGTATCAACGGCGGCCTTTACCGCACTTAAGTCACCGGTAATAATTGCAATATATTTACCAGGACATACGGTCTGTGCCTCGACGATCTCTACCTCAGATGTTTTTACCATAGCATCTGCTGCAGTAACGCCTGTAGATGTGGTTTTAAATTCAATCATTCCGATTGCTTTACTCATTTTGTGCACGTCCTTTCTACTTTACTGCAATAATAATGTAACGGTCTGTTACTTCTGTTACTTTACCGCTGACAGAAGCATGAATACCAACGCTTAAGCCCTGTGCCGGCTGTGCGATCATCTGCCCTCTTGTTACCTCATCACCGGCTTTGACCACTGCCTGTGCAGGTGCTCCGATGTGCTGGCTCAATAATATCCTTACTTTCTTAACCTGTACAAGTTCTTCTTTCAGAGGAGCATCCTTGTCATATCTCGTAAGACCAAGTCGCGCCATCAGACGTTCTTCCGGAACCTTACGGTATTCTCTGGATTCCTGTACCGGTTTCGGCTGTACACCCTGCGGAGGACGGATACCTGCTTTTCTCAGACCGCCCTTCATATCTGCGAGAAGACTTCTCGGTGCAAGACTCTGCGGACATGAGTACATCTCACATACACCGCAGGAACTGCAGAAGGAAGCATCTATATATGGATTCAGGTCTCTGAAATCATTATTTGATGCAGCCCTCATAAATTTCGCCGGATCGATCGGATGTCCCAGATTATGTCTCGGACATAAATCTGTACAGGTATTGCACTGGCAGCAGATAGATGCTGCACGTTTTAAATCTATGGAAGAAGTCCGCTGCTTCTTCGCTACAATAAGATGGTCTTTTGGAAGGACCAAAATCGCATTTGTTGTCTTTGTCACCGGATCTGAACCATTTCCGATACGCCCCATCATCGGGCCGCCTACGAAATAGACAGGATCCTTCACTGTTGTGCTGCCTGCCTGTGCTACCACTTCCTCCAGAGTACATCCCAGGGGAACTCTCACTGTAACAGGATCACTTACTTCTGCAACAACAGATACATATTTGTCTGTAACCGGCTGCTTCTCTTCCACAGCACGATATACATTGTATACAGTTTCAACGTTAAATACGGCTACTCCCTGCTCGATCGGCAGTCCTCCCGGCCGTACTACTCTTCCGGTTGCCTCATAAATAAGTACAACCTCATCTCCCATCGGATAAACTTCGTCCAGAAGATGCAGCCTCATGCCAGGAAATTCTTCAATATGCTGATTTAATGCATGAATTGTCTGTACATAAGACTTCTTAATTCCAATAATTGCTTCAGAAGCACCAACCGTCTCCTGGATCATATGGAATGTTTTCATAATTTCATATGCGTGTTTTTCCAATAACTGTCTGTGTAATTTCAGTAATGGTTCACACTCTGCACAGTTCATAAGAATGGTATTGGCCTTGTCTGTAAGCTTCATATAAGTAGGGAATCCGGCTCCGCCGGCACCTACCACACCATTCTGCTGTATAATATCCTGTAATTCTTTGATTTCCATGGCGTTACTCCAATCCTGCACCGTCATCAATAATACCGACAATTGCGGCATCTACCGGTGCTGTTTCTACGCCGCAGCCTATTCTTGCTGCGCTTCCCTGTGCCACCAATACATATTCACCAACTCCGGCTCCGATCATATCGATCGCAACCAGCTGGCTCAGGTCGCCTTTCATATGATGCACAGGCTCGATAATCATAAATTTACTTCCAATCAGCTTCTCACTCTTTCGTGTGGATACCACACTTCCTACAACTTTGCCTACGATCATATGAGCCTCCAAATTGTTTCTGATAATAATATTGGGGGCAAATACTTCTGCCCCCAATTAACGCTTAAGGGTTTCTGTTCAAAAACCTTATCGTGCAGGCACGAACGGCTTTTTGACCTTTGGCCCCCGATATTATTTAATTATTGTTACGGTAGTGCCTGTAGCAATCTTTGCTGCATTTGCTTCATCTGTATCAATATGCATTTCCAGTGTAAAGCTGTCGTCTACACGAATCTTGACCTGATTGAAGATGGTTCCTCTCTCATTATCTGCCTTTACTGATACGATATCGCCGTCCTTCACACCTGCAGCCTGTGCATCTTTCGGAGACATATGTATATGGCGCATTGCCACGATACATCCCTCTTTCAGATAAACGGCTCCTTTTGGACCTACGATTGCGATTGGTGCACTTCCTGCAACGTCTCCGGATTCGCGAACCGGAACATTCATTCCAAGCTTAATGGCATCTGTCGCAGATACCTCAACCTGTGAAGCTTTACGCACCGGTCCAAGGATTCTTACATTCTCAATGGCACGAAGTTTCAGTCCCACAATGGTAACTGTCTCATTAGAAGCAAACTGACCTCCCATCAGCTCTTTCTTCTTCGTAAGCTGATATCCGGGTCCGAACAATGCTTCTACATGTTCCTGTGTCAGGTGAATGTGTCTTGCGGAAACCCCGATGGGAACCATGAATCCATCGCCTTTTTTTTCATTCTGATTGATTGCCTGAATGACCATTCTGGTAATCAGTTCAATATTATTAGATTCCAAGAATACACCTGCTTTCTGTCAAATATGACGGATTATAACCATCCGGCAGTCTGCTGTGCAGATACCGGACAGTTACGATGGATTACTATTTTAATACAGGCAGGATTTTCTCTACATCTGTATGTGGTCTTGGGATTACGTGTGTAGCAACTAATTCACCAAGTCTGGATGCTGCTGCGCTTCCGCTTTCTACTGCTGATTTAACAGCTCCTACATCTCCACGTACCATAACTGTTACAAGTCCGGATCCGATCTTCTCTGTTCCTACTAATGCTACGTTAGCAGCCTTGCACATCTGGTCTGCTGCTTCGATTGCTGCTGTAAGTCCTCTGGTTTCTACCATTCCTAATGCTTCCTGTGTCATAACTTTTTCCTCCTTATGAGATACTGTTTCCTTTATCTGTTCTTTCTGGGATTCTGTTTTATTTGCTGTTTCTGCCGCCTGAGCTTTTACTTCCGGTTTTGAAGAAGTTTTTGCTTTCGTTCTTCTTGGAGCGGCTGCCTTTTTAGGGGCATTTTTATCTGCTTCCGGTTTCTTCTCTTCAGCCATTATTCATCCCCCTGATTGTTCTTCCAGCGACTTGCACTTAATTCCACCATTCTGACGATTTCTTCGTGGGGACGTGCAATTACTGCATAACTTACCGGTTTCTTGATCGCACCTGTCGCTGCTGCATTTACTGCTTCTGTAACGGCAGATACATCGCCTTCAACTATAATAGTAACCAGTCGTCCGCCCAGCTTACGTTCCCATGACGCCAGCTCAACGTCTGCAGTTTTGCACATGATGTCCAGTGCATCGATTGCTGCAACGACACCAGTGATTTCTATAAATCCATATGATTTACTCATGAGCGAACTCCTTTTTTATACTTCTCAATCTGCTGGTCAGATGCTTGGAAGGATTTTCTCTACGTCTGTATGAGGTCTCGGAATTACATGAGTAGCAACTAATTCGCCAAGTCTGGATGCTGCCGCGCTTCCGCTTTCTACTGCTGCCTTAACAGCTCCTACGTCTCCGCGTACCATAACTGTTACAAGTCCGGATCCAATCTTCTCTGTTCCTACTAATGCTACTTCAGCTGCTTTTGTCATTGCATCAGCTGCTTCAATTGCTGCTGTAAGTCCTCTGGTTTCTACCATTCCTAATGCTTCCTGTGCCATTTCTGCTTCCTCCTGAATCTACAAATAAATATCTGATTATATTTTAACTGATGCCCAATGGATATGCAACTGCTAATCCTTATCCAGGGCGCTGATCTTCAGCATTTTTCCGTTCCCTCTTCCGGGTTCGGGATCACATAATGCTGTACCACACCAGTCATTCTGTTTGCAACTTCCATGCCTGCTTCCACAGCCGCTGTAACATCAGTTACACTTCCTCTGAATTTAATGCAGACAAGGAGCGGTACCGGCAGGCTGTCAGCATTGGCTGGTTTGTTTTTATCAAAAACCTCCAGGCGGACATTTGCTGCCTTACATCCGGCATCGCCTGCTACAAAGGCTGTCGCCAGCCCGAATACCTCTAAAATTCCTACAGCTTCTGCCATTTCTTTTCTCCTCTATTGCCAGGCTTATTATTTGTTGCTACTGTTCACTCTGTTCACAGCAATACTCTTTGCGGGATATTACCGGCGAACAGTAACTATTTGTTTACAACTGCGATCTTAAGTCCTGTCATTGCCAGGTTTGTCTGAAGAGCTTCATTAATCTGCTCTAACGGGAACTTATCTGTGATCAGTTCAGACATCGGAAGACCAATTGCTTTTGCTCTCTTAAGGAAATCAAAGGTTGTTACATAATCTCTCAGAGTATATACCCAGGAACCAACCAGGTTGATCTCTTTGGAGCAGAGGTCAAAGTGCGGATTAATTGTAGCATCTCCACCATTGATGAAGAAGCCAAGTTCACAAAGACCACCACCATTGCGGATAAATTTATAAATGTTTGCATGAGCTTTCGGGTTTCCTGTGCACTGGAATGCGAAATCTGCAAGATGTCCGCCCTGAGCTTCTTTTACAGCTTCTGTCAGTGCTTCGATTCCCTTAAAGTTCATGAAGTTAACGCTTGTGTCTGCACCCATTCTCTTGGCAAATTCAAGACGTTTCTCATTTCCGTCTACTGCGCAGATATGTTCAACCCCCATAGTACGGAGTACTGCAATGCAGATCAGTCCGATCGGTCCGCAGCCCTGAACAACTACTCTGCTGTTGAAACGAAGGATTCCTGTTGTTTTTGCTCTCTCTACTGCATGTACAAGCACTGCACATGGCTCAATGAGAATTCGGGAATCCAGATCCAGATCACTTACATTAAAGAATGTAGTTCCGAAGCTTCCGCCTCTTAAGAAGATGTAATCAGAGAACCATCCGTTGAGATGTACATCATCGTCAGGAAGAAGTCCGTATACATCAGCTCCGCCTACGTTCTTCTTGTTCAGGTCAAACATTGTAATATCAGGATCATCCTTGAAGATCATACAGGTAACAACTTTGTCTCCAACCTTTACAGGTTTTCCTGCTGTGTCAACTTTAACATTCTTACCCATTGCCACGATCTCACCTGTACCTTCATGTCCAAGTGCTACCGGGATCAGGTTAAACGGATCTCTCTTAAATTCGTGTGCATCTGTACCGCATACGCCGCATCCTTCAACTTTAACCAGGATATCATCATCTCCGATTGGCGGGATTGGATATTCTTTGATGTCAAAATGCTCTTTCTCAGTTAATACAGCTACTCTGGCTGTCTTCGGGATTCCAGTTGATGCTGCCGGTGCAGAAGCTGCTGCCGGTGCATTTCCTGTCATGCCGGAGAGAACCTGTTTCACGATTTCTTCTATATTTACATTATTCATGTCCATGTTCTTTCTCTCCTTATATCAATTCTTATCGAATACAGAGACTGTCTGCCATTACGCAGCGTCTTCTCTTGGTGAATGTGCTTGCGCAGGTAAGGCCTTCACCTGTACGGCTTGCGATTGTAAATGTACAATAGCCTTCACCGCCAAATCCTAATGCAGCATAGGATGGTGCATTCTTTACAAGGATTGCTGTATCAATTGCTTTCGCATATTTTGTAATATTATCAATATTCTTTGAATGGATATGTGCAGAATGGCGATTTCCGTGTTCTAACCATACTGCCTGTTCCACTGCATCATCAAAATCTCTTGCTCTTACTACACCAAGGATCGGCATCATAAGCTCTGTTGTGATCAGTGGATGTTCCTTCGGTCCTTCAAATACGATACAGCGGATATTTGCAGGTACATTTACTCCGATCATGGAAAGGAGTGTTCTTGCATCCCGGCCTACGCATTTACGGTTCAGCTTTCCGCCTGCCAGAACAACTTCTGTAAGTTTGTCCTGCTCTTCCTTAGAAGCAAGATAGCAGTCATTCTCAGTTACAAGATAGTGCATCAGCTCATCTACGATAGAGGAAACTGCTACGATCTCTTTCTCGGCAATACATGGAAGATTATTATCAAATGTACATCCGTTTACAATATCTGTGGCTGCTTTGCGGACATCAGCGGTTTCATCAACCAGTGCCGGAGGATTTCCGGCGCCTGCTCCGATACCACGTTTACCGGAAGAAAGAACTGCAGTTACAACTCCAGGTCCGCCGGTTGCAGCGATAAGCGGGATGTCTTTATGTTTCATCATCACATTGCTTGTCTCAAGTGTAGGTTTCTCTACAGTAACTGCAATGTTGTCAGGACCACCGCACTCTAATGATGCTTCATTTAAAAGATTGATTGCATAAATGGAAGTTTTGATCGCTGCAGGATGAGGATTGAATACAACTGTATTTCCTCCTGCAAGCATTCCCATTGTATTACATAAAATTGTTTCACTTGGGTTGGTACATGGAGTGATCGCACCGATCACACCAAAAGGTCCCATCTCGATAAGGGTTAATCCTCTGTCTCCGGACCATGCAGTTGTTGTAATAACTTCTGTTCCGGGAGTCTTGTCAGCTACAAGATGATGTTTGAGGATCTTGTCCCCAACATTTCCCATACCTGTTTCCTCCACGCCCATACGAGCCATTACTTCTGCGTTTTCTTTTATTTTCTTACGGATGCAGGTAATTATTTTTTCTCTCTGATCCATGGACATCTTCTTTACGATAAGCTGCGATTTCTTCGCTGCTTCGATCGCATCATTCATTTCTTTGAAAATACCATGTTTACCAGTCGGAGCGTCTGCAATCTGCATTTTTGCCATTACTTCCTGTACAATTTCCTGTACCATATTCTCATTAATTGGCATGAGACTGTCCTCCTTGATTATCGGTCATCTATACTCTTATTTCATTCCTAACTGAGCCATTACCTGTTTTGTGATCTCAGCAACTAATTCAGCTTCAGATTTGTCTGCTGTTCCTGCTGCCGGCTGGGAATCTCCGCCGCCTACGAAATCATACTGATATCCAGGGAATTTCTTGAATTCGCCGTCATGACATGCGCCGCCGCAGTTATGGCAGTTATGGCCATCTTTATTCAGGCAGAGGTTTGCAGGATGCTTGCCTGCCATACCGAATTTACGGCGGATTTCATACAGTTTCTTAATGTTCTTCTCATCAAATTCCTTAGGTCCGCCAAGAACTTTTGACTGATACAGAAGCTGTGCGTAGAACTCAACAGATTCCATCTTCATGTAAGCTGCGTTTAAGTCTGTGCTCCATGTCAGTGCTCCATGGTTCTCAAGAAGAACTGCATCGAAATATGGAAGGTATTTCTCAAGATTATCCGGAATCTCCATTGTAGATGGTGTACCGTATTCAGCGATCGGAACGCATCCAAGTGAGATAACTGCTTCAGGCATGATCGGCTGTGTCAGCGGAATACCTGCAATTGCAAAAGATGTTGCATAAATCGGATGAGCATGCACAACAGAACCTACGTCCGGTCTCTTCTCATAAACTCTCATATGCATTTTGATTTCAGAGGATGGTTTGAATCCCGGGTTAGCCTGGATCACATTTCCTTCTCTGTCTACTTTACAGATATACTCCGGTGTCATAAAACCTTTAGATACACCTGTAGGTGTGCAAAGAAATTCGTTGTCGTTCAGTTTTACAGAGATGTTACCATCGTTTGCAGCTACCATGTTGCGGCTGTAGATTCTTCTTCCGATGTCGCAGATCTTTGTTTTTTGTATTTCATATTTCCGTTTACCATGCTCTATTTTCCTCCTTAAGGCTATTTATATTAGTTTTTGTACGTTTCTACCTGTGTATTTTACACTATCGGTCAAATAAAAAGTCAATACTATTTCCGTTTGTTTTATTGTTTGTTTCACTAGGTTTTATTGTGTTTGTTTTTATTTGTTTTTTCTTTTTTTATTCCAATAATCGTATCAGATGCAAAAAATGCCTCATCCACCGATCTGACAGTCCAGACCGCAGACCGCATGTACTGCCTTTTTTAATGTTTCCATATGTTCTTTGGACGGTGCTTCCACATTTCCCATCAGATATGGTCTGCCAAGTCCCTCATATTTATCCTGTCCAAGTCTGTGATACGGAAGAAGATGAATCTTGTCCACTCCGGGAAGTGTGTCTGCAAACCTTGCAATCCCCTGGATTTCCTCCACTGTATCATTAAATGTGGGTATCACCGGTACACGGATTACCAGCCTGGTTTTACCGGAAAGCGCCACTTTTCTGGCATTTTCCATCATCAGTTCATTGGAACGTCCTGTAAATTCTTTATGTTTCGCAGGATTTGTATGTTTAATATCCATTAAATAAGTATCCAGATACGGTAAGATTGTCTCAATCGTCTCCCATTTTGCACATGCCATACTCTCGATCGCAGTAGAAATCCCTCTCTCTTTGGCAGCTCTCAGAAGTGCTCCTGCAAATTCCGGCTGACAGAGACATTCTCCGCCGGAAAGAGTCATACCTCCGCCCGAGCGGTAATAGTATACCCTGTCTTTCTCAACTTCTTCAATCATCTCCCTGACTGTCACATCACGTCCGATGACCTTGTCTTCTCCCTGCACTTTCATTGTCTGGATCTTATATTCCTGAGATTCCGGATTGCAGCACCATTTGCACCGCAGGACACAACCTTTCAGAAATACGATCGTCCTTATACCCGGTCCATCATGAATAGAATATTTCTGGACATCAAACACTCTGCCCTTTGTATCCAAATAGTCCATGCTTTTCCTTTCTTATTCTGTTATCCATACATACTCTGCCTGTCACTTTTACTTCCTGCAAAAACGTCTGAATCAGAAGCCCTGTTCTGTACGACGGATGATATCATCCTGAAGGGAACGGGAAAGTGTCGTAAACAGTGCACTGTAGCCTGCCACGCGTACTACCAGATGTTTATATTTCTCAGGATGTTCCTGTGCATCCAGCAGTGTCTGCCTGTCAACTACATTAAACTGCATGTGCATTCCCTTCTGGTCAAAGTATCCGCGGATCAGTGCAACGAATTTCTCCAGTCCCTCTCTTCCTGAAAGTGCGGATGGGTGAAATTTCTGATTAAAGAGTGTTCCGTTGGATACAATAAAATGATCCAGTCTGGATACGGAAGTTGCCGCTGCCGTAGGTCCCTTTACATCCTTGCCCGCAGATGGCGAAACGCCGTCTGCAACAGGTGTGTGTGCATATCTTCCATCCGGCGTCGCTCCTGTCTGTCCGCCCAGCGGTACATTTGCAGATACAGGATACAGACCTGCCTGGAACTTTCCGCCTCTTGGATTGTTATACTTCTGAAGCGGTTTGGAATATGTATAGGCAACTTCTCTTGCAAAATAATCAACTTCCGGAATATCATTTCCAAATTTCGGAACTTCATCGATCATATCGTGGATTTCTTTGAATCTCTGTGTCTTCTGTTCACCCGGTTTCATTCCCATGAAAGTTTTCAGAAGTCCTTCTGCAGTGGAAGCATCCACATTTCTGCCTGCTTTCTGCATTGCCTTCATGATCATCTCTGTCATATCACCGGCGGACTGCGCATCCAGTCCTTTATCATAGTTCCATGCAAGAGCTTCCTTAAGTTCTTTCATAGATACTTTCTTATCCTCATAGACCAGTTTGCGGATTGCAAAAAGTCCATCTGCCATATTGGCGATTCCAAATCCCTGAGGACCTGTAAAGTTGTAAACAGCTCCACCTTCCTGGACAGACTTGCCTTCTTTCAGACAGTCATCTATCATACAGGAAAGGAATGGTAACGGACAGCGTTCCGCATGAGCTACATCAATAGCATTATCTGCATTCACCAGCAGGGAAATGCAGTATTCCATCTGTTTCTTATATGCGTCAAAGAATTCATCAAAGGTCTTCATCTGAGTGACATCGCCGGTAGGGATTCCCACCATCTCACCTTTATCCATACCATTCGAAAAAACAAGTTCCAGAGGTCTGCACATATTAAAGAATGCGGCATCATGCCACCCTTCTGTCTTACCGGCTTTCTGTGGTTCCACACATCCGATGATATTGTACTCTCTGGCATCCTCCAGAGATAAGCCTCTGTTCTGCAGTGCCGGAATAATCACCTCATCATTGTAATATGCAGGAAGTCCGATTCCTGTTCTCGTAAGCTCGGCTGCCTTTATCAGGAATTCATGCGGAGAACCATTCCATACTCTCACAGAAAGTGATGGAGCCGGAAGATGCACATGCATGGATGCCTGAATACACATAACAGAAAGATCGTTAGTTACATCCTCTCCCTCTTTATTCTGACCACCCGCGATCAGATTCTGGAAAAGGCTGTATCCTGCAAATCCTTCCGCTGAAGCCGCATCACGACATTTATTCAAGTCATTTAATTTAACCCAGATGCAATCCATCAATTCCTGTGCGAACTCTCGGGTAATAGTTCCTGCTTCCATATCCTTCTTATAATATGGATACATATACTGATCAAAGCGACCCGGTGAAATAGAATGTCCACTGGATTCCATCTGAAGAAGCTGCTGTACAAACCAGAATGACTGACATGCCTCATAGAAATTCTGTGCACCCTTTGCCGGTACCCTGCTGCAGTTCTCTGCGATAACAAAAAGTTCCTGTTTTCTTACCGGATCACTTGTCTGTGCCGCCATTTCCTGCGCAAGTTTTGCATATCTGCCTGCATAATCGATCACCGCCTTACAGCTTAAAATCACTGCTTCAAGGAAGTGAGACTTTCTTGCATAATTACCGTCACCGACACTGCATCCATCCAGCTCTTTCTGAGCTTTCTCCATGATTCCCTCAAAACCGGTTTCCAGTACTTCCCAGTATTTAACTGTTACATGTCCTACACCATTGTAAAAATAGTTCCCAGGTGTAAAAATATTGTGTTCAATTGCCTTGATTGCTTCCGGTGCCATATAGGAAGTTGCAAGTTCACTGGTTGTTTTCCCTTTCCAGTACTTATCTGCCTCCTTAAGTTCGGCTTTGGTCTCCTCAGCAATCTCAAAAGGATCCGCAGTTCTGGTCGCAACTGTATCCAGTTCAGCTTCCAGCCACTCATAAGAGAACTCCGGAAATGTCTGACATCCCCTCGGCGCAATCGTACTGCTTCCGACAATCAGTTCATTGTCACGGATAATGATCGGAATATTATGAAGAATATGCGCAAAAGCCTTTGCTCTGCGTGTGATGATCGGTTCTCCTTCTGTTTCCTTATAAGATTCTGTGATCAGCTTTGCTCTGGCTGATTCGATCACCGGCATATGTTCATACAATGCATCTACCAGTTTCTGAATTCTGGGAGACTTGGGAATATCTGATGTTTGAAATTTTTCCATGTTACTCCTTTCTCATGAATAAAAGCTGCACCCATACCAGACCCCAATACATTCCGGTATCATTCTGACAGCAATATCCTCCATGTTTTCATATAGATTCATTATACCTTATGGCTATCGCGAAGTCAACATAAATCAACATGTATATTCTGAAGTTTTATGTTGTTTTTTATTTGTTTTTTCTTCCGTTTCTGGTTGTTTTTGTTTT
>ENA-OQKW01000135-OQKW01000135.1-human-gut-metagenome-genome-assembly--contig:-NODE-135-length-20763-cov-3.593332_pt1 | contig 20763 bp, 14 predicted proteins | sample MGYA00242657_ERZ504815 | MGnify/ENA primary metagenome ERZ504815 (study PRJEB26092, sample SAMD00036404) | human gut metagenome | host: Homo sapiens | study: EMG produced TPA metagenomics assembly of... | reverse complement strand
TTCGCTATTTCGTTCGAAAGGTGTGATACCATCACTTGCGACATCCCCCGGCCGATATATTTCCCAATCGGCAGGGAGGATAAAGGAATACAAATCGTTTGTGATAGTTTGTTTTTCCGGTCCGACAGCTCCGACAGTAAGTGGACAGAGCAGAACGAACAGGAGGAAGAATGAAAATATGTAATTGAGACGGTACATCTTTGGAGGTTTTTATGGTAAAACAAAATAGATAGCAACAATAAAAGCGAATGGATTATTTTATTTCAGGCAAATCGTAGATGTAAATCTCGCTGTCCGACAAATTGTCTATAGCATATATTTTCTTATGCTTTTCGCTGATGGTAAAAAGTGATACACGTCTGTCAAGCTTGTAGCATGCCACCGGATTGCCATCCCAATCGAATACATGCAATTCCGGATTGCACTTTGCTTCTGCCCCGCCTGCTTCTGCATTCAGGCACAAGGCATAAATCAGATTACTGACAGTCTGAGGTTGTCCGGTGTAATACAAAGGAGATTTCCTATTATCTTCTCCTGCCACAAAGTTGGTATTATATGGCTCTATCTTGATATCTACATCGTGCCGTAGTGTCATATCTTTATCATAAATCCGCAAACGTTTGAAGTAAGTATAGAATGCGGCAAATTTATTGTGTTCGGGGTGTACCCCGCACTGCTTCATATAAGCAAAAGTCAATATTATGCCATCATACTCCTCCTGCCCGGATATCCATTGCGGATAATCGATTTTTTGAATGACATCTTGTTTTTTTCCATCATACAAAAAATATTCTTTAGATTCTATCAGGTTTCCCAAAGTAACGAAAAGTGCCGTCTTGCAGTGGATAATAACCGTTCGTCTGTTCCGGTTGCATTACATTTTCCGTCTGCACCACTTCCAAATTTCCATCCTGGTATTTAGGTTTTAAAAATATTGATTCGGGATTCAAATACACCAAAGCCGGAATCAAGTTTCTGGAAACCGCGTGGGTCTAACAAAGAGACAAACTCGTCAGGTCCCGACCCGCGAGTCCCTGCACTGCCCATATAAACACAGTCGGGTAAAGAGAAAAACTCAAACAGGTCTTTTTCTCTTTCTTTGTATACAAACAACTGGTCATCGGCAATGCCTATATAACGAGGCAGCAAGAAAGGAACAGGCACCGTCTTTACTTGAGCTGTCAAAGCGAGTGTTTGTGGGAAAGAGGTCACAGTGACAACTTTTCCTTCCTGATTGTCACTGCAAGCATTACAAAGCAGAAACAGACATAAAAGGGACAATATAGAAACAGAAGATAAAAATAGTAATCCGAACGGGGGCTGTCCGAAAAAAACGGACAGCCCCCGAAAGTAAATTATATAAGTGTGACTACACTACCTCTCATCTTAAAATAATTTTGCAGGATATTCACCGGCATCCACCAATGCCTGTATCTTGTCAACCACACTCTGACGGTCTTCAGGATAAGTTACTCCAAACCATTTGCTGGTAGTATCCAATACCTCAACGGTAGCAGTACCATCATTAATCAGCTTGTCCACCATCAGCGGAATAAAGAATTCGCTCTTCAAGTTTTCCATATTTTTAGGATCGCTCAAGAATGCTTTAAAGAATTCCTTGCTGTAAGCAAAGTAATCAGGAGTAAAGCCCCAGAAGTTCATGCTCACCGGAGTTGTGTCAGGGGTAGCTGTCCATTCGCCATTGTCGTCAATATACTTCACTTCTCCGTCTATGCGCTGAATTTTGGTACGTTCTACCACGGAAGTCAACAAATGATCCGCATTGGTTCCACAGATGCCGCGGGATACCGTTCCACTCTCGCTCAATGTATTTCCTACACGGAAGCCCACCATAGCATACGTGTTTTTAGCACCTTCGGGCAGTGCAGAAAGGAACTTGCCCATTACCTGGAACGAGTCACGGCCATAGAAGTCATCGCAATTGATCACCGCAAACGGTTCCTGTATCACATCAGCTCCCATCATGACAGCATGGTTAGTTCCCCAAGGTTTTGTACGCTCCGCAGGACAAGTAAAACCCTCCGGCAGATTGTCTAAAGCCTGGAATACCAGTTCGCAAGGAATATGACCTTCATATTTAGAAATAATCTTTTCACGAAAATCTTGTTCAAAATCTTTACGGATAACAAAGACCAGTTTTCCAAAGCCGGCGTTGATAGCGTCATAAATAGAATAATCCATAATAGTTTCGCCGTTAGGACCCAGACCATCCAATTGCTTCAATCCTCCGTAACGGCTGCCCATACCAGCCGCCAATAAAAATAAAGTTGGTTTCATAGTTTATTTATTTAAAATTGAATATTTGATGGTACAAAGCTACAAAATAATACGGAGGAAAAAAGCTACATTCCATTCAAATTCGAGCATAAATCAATCATTTCCCTCCTTTTGACGCAAATCAAGCCCTATTTCTAGAAAGGATAGCCGATGGCAAAGTGCAATCCCAGTCCATCCTTAAACTTAGGAATATTATAATATCCTTTCTTGCCGGTATCATACGGATCATGAAGAGCAATACCCAGATCCAGGCGGATCACCAGGAAAGTAAGGTCATAACGCAATCCCACCCCAGTACCCAAAGCTATACTTTTAGCAAAATTACGAAGAGTAAGCAAACCGCCGGGACGTATATTCTCACCTTCCTCATTCTTTTGTTCACGCAGTAGCCACACATTTCCCGCATCCAGAAAAGCTGCCCCGTACAAATCACCCAGGATAGGGAAACGGTATTCCACATTCGCTTCCAGCTTCACATCTCCGGTTTCATCCAGATAACCATACTGTTTATCTTCGGGACGATAAGAACCGGGGCCGATAGAGCGCACTGTAAACGCACGGATACTGTTAGCTCCCCCAATATAGAACTGCTCGCTGTAAGGCGCTACAGTCTGGTTCCCATATGCATACAAAATTCCCCCCATCAAACGAGTGGCTATATGCTGTTTCTCTCCGACTTTAAACAAACAACGCACTTCGGATGTCATTTTCAGGAATTGCGCATAAGGACTGTTTAATAACTTCTTATCTGTTTCCTTGAATCCCTTCCCAAAAGCAGCATACACCAACGAAGTCAGATTACCTGCCGAAGTAAAGGAAGTTTCCCACCATAAATTATTGCGTTTCTTCAACGGGGCGTTATCATACGTAAACGTATAACTCATAGCTGGAATAAACTGATTTCCCAAACTGATTTTCAAGCTCCGGTTCTTGTCCACTATCGTATCAAAACGTGTAGTAGTATGCTGCAACGTATTAAATGCCAGTCTGAAAGGAGTCACAGTATGTTTCCATACCCGCGAAGGCTGGAAATCATATGACACCGTTCCACCGAAAGAAAGCATTTTAAAGAAGCGGGCACGGTTCAACTGACTGGCATACAACTTGAATGAGGTATGCTGCGGAAATCGCGAGCTCATCATTTTTTTACTCATCCACGGCAACACCAGGCGAGGATACTCCAATGAAAAAGAAGTCCCCAACTCGTATGAGTTCAATTTAGAACTGTTCCCGTCCGCCGTAGAATTGGTCTGCCATTCGTATGACCCTTTCAACTGGAAAGAAAGCGTGGCGGCTGTACGCATGAAATTCTTCCGCGAGAGGCTGAAAATCGCTCCGGGACCAGTCTGATCCGTACTTTTGGTAGTCACATTGAATTCCAGTTCTCCGTCATACGGCAAATCGAATGTAGCATTCATCCGCACATTCAGCGTATCACACCCCGGCAATGTATCTTGCGGGGCATAGCGGAACTCGGCAAATTTGAAAATGCCCAAACGCGCCAAGGCTTCCTGCGTGAAATTCTGACGGGCCTGAGAATAAAGCTGCCCTTTCTGGTAAAAGAAGCGCTTAGCCAATACTCCGGGGCGGATACCGGGTTTCTTACCGCTATAGTGTAAAGTCATTCCCGGAAAGACGATGGAATCAGTAGGTTCCTCTCCTTTATATCCGGTAAGATAAACAGAAGTATTCCCTATATAATAAGGTCTTTTCGCATCGGCAGGCACTCCAGCTTTCGGGACAACCTGCAAACTGACCATTCCCGGTTTGCGCAAGGTATCCGCACGGAAAGTAATGAATTCGGGACGGAAATAATAATAACCATTGTTACGGAAAAGGGTACTCAGCCGCTGGCGCTCCTCCTCCAGTTTCAACACACTGAAATTATCTCCTTTATGCAATACCCTCTGGTCATAAGCAGCCCTGATCAGACTATCGGCGCGAGGAGGATATTTCAGATACATGACAGAGTCCAGATAATAAGGGTTCGCCATATCAATCTTATAACTTAACTTGGCTTTCCGAGGATTCTTCAACGAGTCTACAGAATAAGTCACAGCACCATTGAAAAAGCCATAATCATGCAACAGATTGGTGGCCACCTTCACACGGGTTTCCGGATTCACCGTAGACAAATACACCGGAGTAGACCCCAGCTTGTTGAAGATCCAATGCCCCACCCCCTTTTTATCCTGGTATTTCACAAAATCATTGTATATCCACAAACCGAAAGGAATGGGAAAACGCAAGGAGTTGCTTCCCAAAATGGCATTATTGGGAGGATAAGACAAAGCAGCCTCCACCTCTTCCAAGGTCTGGACACCGGCAGGGGTCTTGTCTTCATTCAGAATCTCCATATTTTTCACACCGACATATAGCGTTTCGTCTTCCGGCAAATTCCTGGTAGTAGAGCAGGCAGCTGTCATCAGCAACAATACCGATAATAGAAGCAGGTTTATGTTATGTTTTCTCTCCATATCTCCAACAATCATTTTTTCTTCTTAGACTTGAAAATAAACAGTTCGCCCAGGTGACTCATCTTCTTGCGAAGCACAATACCCACACCGGTCTCTATGATCTCACCTTCCAGCACACTCTCATAGTTCTTGTCGTGGAAGAGCTTGACATACCGGGTACCGCTGTTGTCCAAGCGGTATTCTATGGATACATTATCAATAAAGGTTTCATCCTGCTGTACCGTACTTCCGGTAGACACTTTACCGCCTACCACTATACGGAAGCGGTTATTCCAGAAACGTTTGGCGAACTGGAAATTATAATCCGTGCGTTTCCCGCCGCTATCGGCATCATCCACCGTTTCCATGCCCACATTGATATCAAGTGCTTTTCCGGCAATATTCGAGATTTCGCTCTGCAGGAATGAGTTCAAGGCATTATTCACATTAAATCCTCCCGTAGAGTTTCCTTCAGCCATATACATTCCGGTCACCAGCATGGTGACAGCCAGTTTTCCCCGTTCCTCCACCGACATGGCATTCAGCTGGTCTTGCACAGACGCATCCTCGGGAGCCGAAAGGGTAAACGCCAGCCCCAGATTCTCCAGACTCTGGCTCAAAGCGATCCCTACATCAAACCCGACGATACGCGAAGTCTTTCCATCCTCGCCCACCGAAGCACGGACCCTTTCGGCCGCGGTAATGTTCAGTTGCGGATTCATGATATTTCCCGTCCACTCCACATAACTGCCATTTTGAATATTAAAAGTCTTCAGCGGAATAATCGGAATCTGGTATTTCATCTCCCCGCTCATCAAGGAATAACGCCCGGTCAGCAACATATCCCCCTGAGGAGTGTACTGGAATGACAAGTCTCCGCCTCCTTCCAGCAACATATAGTTGGAGCCGTCCGGCACCAGATCCACACGTGCCTGCACCGCCTGGTCTATATGCATGGTCATGGCCACATCCATCCCTCCCAAAGAGATTTGCTGGACAGAGGACTCCTCTACCGAAGTTGTGTCGTTGAAATTGACAAAAGTCACCATATCCCCCAAACGGTCGTTCACCGTCAAGGGAGAGTCTTTCAGGACATAGGTCACATTGGTCTTCCCCAAGATGTTCATGTTCCCCCGCATCACCAGTTCCTCCACAGGACCGCGCAGCGTTGCGTTAAAATCCACATACATCTTGCCGTAAACCATAGCCCGCTTGGTACGGGGAGCATTCAGCAACTCATAATTCTCGGCATGCATTTTAAGGTTCACTGCCGTCCGTTCCAAATCCGAGAAATCCACCTCGCCGTTAATGGTAAAAGGAGTCTTGCCTTTGGTGAATATATCGAACTCCTTGAACATCATCTTACTGTTCACCACCTGCACCGGTTCATTATCAAAACGGAACATGGCAGACATCTCCGGCATGAAGAAAGTCACGGAATCCAATGCCAGTTCCCCATTCAGCAAGGGTTTGGCCGGATCACCTTTCATGGACAATGTTCCATCAATATCCCCGTCCAGTTCCACCATGCGGTCGGGCACAAACGGATTGGCGACATTCAGCGGAAAATGTTCGAAGGCTATATCCGCGCTCAGGCTTCCCGTTCCTTCCTCCGCGGGCAGATAGATACCTCCCAAATGAGCTATCTCCTCACCATCATGGCGTATATAGGCATCCAGATGATGATCCTTTGCCTCACCGGGCAGATACACACCACCCAGTTCCCAATTTCCCAACGCACTGCCTTCATATTTGAATTCATCTATACGCAAATCACTGCTCACCATCATATACGGACCGGAATCTATATAATGCGCTTCTGCTCCGATCCATCCTTCCATATCAGGCATATAGGGAAGGATACGCCGGAATTCTTTCAGATTGATGCGTGAAAGCTCCACCGTCATATCCTGTTTGGCTATGGTATCTTCCCGATTGGTATAGAAACTGAGTCCGGTCCCCTGCTCGTCATGCAAATCCAGATTTGCATGAATCCGCCCGTTGTCAGCCAGATAAATATAGTTATTTTTATTCACGGTAAAAGGACGGTATACCAACGTGGGATGCTCTGGAAAAACCTTCATGCGTATGCCGTGGCGGCGCAGGTCGGCCATCACGCCCATATATACTCCCTGTTCTTTACGGGCATTCAGGTATTGAACCAACAACTGGGCACTGTTGTTTCCCACATTTCCCTCCAGCGTCACATCAAACGCCTCCTGTCCCGGTTTGGGTCCGTTCACCACTCCGCTCAACATATTTATGCCATTCAGGTCCTGCTGTACATCCAAATAGATGGTATCCAAAGTCAGGCTGTCTGTACGCAATCCATATAAATAAGCCTCCCCGTTCAATCCCTCTGCCGGAGATGAATCCACATCCATAAACAGACGACTGTATGACAACCCCATCATTGACAGATAATTGGCTATCGGATTATCGGGACCGGAAGATATTTTCAGACATAGTCCCGGAAGAAATTCCCGAAGCTCCTCCTGTTCAATATGTTTGCTTTCCCATTGTTCCGCCAGTTTCTTCATCAGCAAATCCGCCCTGCCGGAAATGTATTCCATGTGCCCTGCTCCTTCCAGACTCAAATCAAGATCCCCCGCACGCAGATAAGCAAAAGTGGAATCTCTGGAAGTGCTGAATCCAGCAAACAGGTCCTTGGAATGGGAAGTGCGTTTGGCAGTGACAATCGTGGCATTCGTCATCTCGGCCTCTACGACATACCTTTTTCTGAGGTCACTGCTGAAACGGACCCCCAGGTGCTGGGAGGTCTGAAAACGGGTATCCATCAGATGAAGCGCCTGCCAATCCAAATGAGCCACATCCATTTTCAAGTCGCCCGAAACATCATGAGGTTTCAAGATACCATCCAAATGCGCCTTGATATCCATGGTCCAGTTTTTCACTGCCAGTGAAGCATGCACCTTCGATTTCTCCAGTCCGGCAGCCAATGAAATTCCTGTCAGATGATAACTGCCATAATGGAAACGGTCTATGCCGCCCTCCGCATTGAAATAAGTACGGGGAGAAAAAAAGTCAAAACCTTCCCCCTCCACTTTCAGACGGGTGGACAAGGTGTACAAAGAATCGGCAGGCATAAACTGGTGCAGGTCAAAATAGATTGACAGCCAAGTCTGCCTCATACCTGTCACGCGACAAGTCGTATTTGGCAAACAGACGGGCTGCCCGTTCCATCTTGAAATCATCCGCTACGGAGATGCTGTCATTATAAACCGTTATAGGAATAGTATCGGCCGCAACCACCGCCTGGGCTTCGGGCTGCATCAGCAGCAGGTCCGTGCCCATTTTAGTGCCCGCCATCGTAAATTTGCCTTCCAAGCGCGTTCCGTATGGAATTTCTATTCCTTCAGCCAACGTGGAAACAAACTTCAAATCCTTGGTTTCAGCTTCCAAAGTGATATCCCCCCCCGCGCAGCAGACTGTCTGTCAGATGGGTTAGTTCCCCCCGGGCGAACAATCCCAATGCACCGGGCAGCTCGGCAGTCAGCGTAGTCAGTTTCAGCTTGTTCAAATCACCGTCGATCCCTGTACGGATGCGCAAGGGTTCGGAAGGATACTGCCGGATAAACTTTTCATCCATACTTCCCATGAATCTCACCACATCCGGCTTTCCTATATCAGCCATCAGCCGTGCGGACACCAAGCCTTCATCCTTAAAATCCAAGGCATTCCAATCCATCGCAACGTTCAGTTCCAGATAAGAATCCCGGGTTTCCAGTTTCAATGAAGGCACACGCAGCACCTTGTCATTGGAAACCATCCGCCCTGTGGCAGAAACGATTTCCACTCCCGAACGCTCTTTCAGCACAAACTGGCTGATTATGGCTTTCATATTCCTACCTCCGTAGTATAGGGAATCCAGTTTCACACCGATATCCGTCAGTGCAATATGGGAGGGGTCCAGTCCGGAGGACAGGCTGTCGGCAGCCAGCGGCTTCCCGTTATCGTAACGCACACGTCCGTTCTCTATCCGAAACGTTTGCAGCGAATAGGCCGATTTATGCAAGTCTATCAGCCCGTCGCGCAGTATGGCATTATCCAGCGAAGCCGCCAATGACAAGCTGTCCAAAGGCATATCCAGCGCAAAGGATACATTCTGTAAATCAATATCCTGCAATATTATTTTCCAATAGGTGGTGTCGCTTGCAGCCGTATCGGCCGCAGCGGTGTCATTCAGGCAAAGAGATAAATCCGTATCTTTCAACAAGACTTTGTTAACGATGGCAGTTTCGGGGTCCAGTGCCACTCCATGACTGGAAATGAACAATTCCCCCAAAGTACCGTTCAACTTCATGCCATGTATCAAGTCATTAGAATTCACTGTGGCTCCTTGCAGGGATATGCCATCCACTTCCACCTGCTTTTTCAGCAGTGGCAGCAACTGCACATTCACTTGCAGGCGGCGTACACTGAGCAACGTATCATTATGCGGGGAAGCAGCATCTACATCGGTCACCACCAGATTCAACGGAAAAGACAAAGAGATACGTCCCACGGAGATATTCATACCAGTAGCTTCCGAGGCATATACAGCAGCTTTGTCCACCAGAAAATTCTGAATAGGTGGCAAATAAATCAATATACATAAAATGATGAACAGAATGAACGGAGATGCTATCGTCCACAATGTCCAACGAACATATTTTTTCTTCATCGAGTGTCTGTACAAGTATTCCTGCAAATTTAAACATTTTATCGGCATAATGGTTGAAAGAACGCAGCTTTTATCTTTTGTTTCCCATAATTTATTAAAAAAGAACTTACGGACTACCTGTTGCCACTAGGAAAGATCTATAATCTTACCCCCGCAAAATTTAAATCTTTCAACTCTCCCGTCTGTTCCCATAACATGAACAATACGGACAAGCCGACAGATTTCCAAGAAGACGGAAGCTACTTCCAACGTAGACGCAGTTCCTTTTTCTCACACACGTGCGCGCATATTACAATATGATATAAATCCGGCATCCTTCATCAAAGACTTCCCTCTGAAACGATGGATGCCATACTACTATTCAATGCAAATTTCAAGACTTATGCAAACCATGTTATTCAGAAACTTTTTTTAATTTTCTTTTTTCAAGTCTTATCATCTTCCGGTTTTTCCGCCGATCTTTTTATCTATTTTCTTTCGTCTTTTCTCTTTCCGGTGCTTCTCTTCCCCTCACTCTGCCCCATTTATTTTTCTTCTCTACAAATTATAAGAACACGCACGTTTGTGAAAAAAAAAGACCTGGTTCTGCCGCGTCTGCGTCTGAAGTATTCCTCCGCTCTCTCCCTTTTTTTATCCTTCCTTTCTTCGCTTTTCCGCTCTTACTCTCAATTTTATTTCCTATCTTTGTCCGATAAATAAAAAATAGCTCATGACTTCAAACAAAATTTTACTAATATGCCTGGCCTTCATTGCATTGACTGCATGCAACGCCGGCTCGAAAAGACAAACAAATCATCATATGGAAAATGAAAAGCGTACCTTGGTAAAACTGGAAACCACCATGGGAAATATCACAGTGGCCCTGTATAATGAAACGCCGAAACATCGTGATAACTTTATCAAACTGGTAAAAGAAGGAGTATATGACAGTACATTGTTCCACCGGGTTATCAAACAATTCATGATCCAAGCTGGCGATCCGGACAGCAAAAACGCATCGGATACTGCCATGCTGGGCAGCGGTGATGTGGGTTACACCATTCCCGCTGAGTTCAATCCGAAATTCTTCCACAAGAAAGGAGTATTGGCGGCAGCACGCCAGGGTGATGATGTGAACCCCGAAAAGGCTTCATCGGGTTGCCAGTTCTATATTGTTACCGGACGCAAGTTCACCGAACCGCAATTGCTGGGCATGGAGAACAAAATAAACGAACAGCGTGAAGAGGCTCTGTTCGACAGTCTGGCACGCCAGCACATGAAGGAAATATACAAGATGCGCAAGGCAGGAGACAATGCCGGGTTACTGGAATTACAGGACACCTTGGAAGCCCAAGCCCGTGAGCTGGCGGACAAAGAAGAGAAATTCCGCTTCACCCCCGAACAGATCAAAGCATACAGCACCATAGGCGGCGCTCCCCACCTGGACGGTTCTTATACCGTATTCGGTGAAGTAACCGAAGGTATGGAAGTAGTGGACAATATTGAAATAGCAAAAACGAACCGCGCAGACCGCCCTATAGAGAATATCCGGATTCTCAAGGCAAGTATTCAGTAATTTGCGACTCAGATGATTAACATTAACCGATACACCTTGTCCAACGGGCTGCGTGTGATACACAATGAGGACAATACGACTCAGATGGTGGCATTGAACCTACTGTACGATGTGGGCGCACGCGATGAAGATCCTGATCATACCGGATTCGCCCATCTGTTTGAGCACCTGATGTTCGGAGGCTCCGTCCATGTGCCCGACTATGACACTCCGGTACAAAATGCCGGAGGCGAAAACAACGCATGGACAAATAATGACATAACCAATTATTACATCACCCTCCCTCGTCAGAATGTGGAAACCGGATTCTGGCTGGAGAGTGACCGTATGTTATCCCTCGACTTTAACCCGCGCAGTCTGGAAGTGCAACGGCAAGTGGTAATCGAAGAGTTCAAACAGCGGAACCTGAACCAGCCATACGGAGACGCCTCACATCTGCTACGCGCCCTATCTTATAAGGTGCATCCGTACCAGTGGCCTACCATCGGCAAAGAAATCAGCCACATAGCCAATGCCACCCTTGAAGAGGTGAAAGCCTTTTTCTTTAAATATTATGCACCGGACAACGCCATTCTGGCTGTAACGGGACATATTACTTTTGAAGAGACAGTGACATTGGCTGAAAAGTGGTTCGGCCCTATCCCGCGCCGCAACGTAGCCCCCCGCTCACTGCCGGCAGAACCCCGGCAAACGGAGGAACGCCGACTGACAGTAGAGCGGAACGTGCCTGTAGACGCGCTCTTTATGGCATTCCATATCTGTGAACGACGCCATCCCGACTACTATGCTTTTGATATGCTAAGCGACTTGCTGAGCAGCGGACGTTCCTGCCGTCTGGTGCAGCATCTGGTACAAGAGAAACAGGTATTCAACAGTATCGACGCCTATATATCGGGCAGCATTGACGGAGGGATTGTTCCATATCACCGGCAAACCCCGCCCCAGGCGTCACGCTGGAAGCTGCCGAAGCTGCCGTATGGCAGGAACTGAAGGCATTGACGGAAGAAAGTGTGGATGAAGACGAGCTGGAAAAAGTAAAGAACCGCTATGAAAGCGAACAGATATTCAATAACCTGAATTACCTGAATGTGGCTACCAATCTGGCTTATTTTGAACTGACCGGCAAAGCGGAAGATATTAACAATGAAGTAAACAAATATCGCTCGGTCACTGCCGGCCAGATAAAAGAAGCTGCACAAAAAAACATTTGTGCGAGAAAAATTGTTCCACACTCTACTATAAAAGTAATTTGCCGACCTGATAATATGCTAATTTGCCAACTGGCTGCGCCATGCGGAACACAGCACAGCCAGTTGGCAAATTAGCATATTGGCACATTAGCAATTTATTAACCATGCAACATTACAAAGCACTTTTCACTTTAGGTATCCCTATCGTTATCGGCCAGATAGGTGTCATCATTTTGGGTTTTGCCGATACATTGATGATAGGCCATCACAGCACGAATGAATTAGCCGCCGCCTAGTTTTGTCAACAATATGTTTACTTTGGCCATTATTTTCGCTACCGGATTCTCATACGGGCTGACTCCTATCGTAGGGAGTCTGTTCGGACGGGGAGAAACCCATGTAGTGGGACGAATGCTGAAGAACAGCCTGTTTGCCAACACACTGCTGGCCGTATTGCTCACACTCATCATGTGGATACTTTATCTGAATATCCACCGACTGGGGCAACCCGAAGAACTGCTGCCTTTAATGCGTCCCTACTTCATCGTTTTGCTGATATCCTTGTTGTTTGTACTGCTTTTCAACGGTTTCAAGCAATTTGCCGACGGCATAACCGATACCCGCGTTTCCATGTGGATCTTATTGACAGGAAATGTAATGAACATTATCGGCAACTACATTCTGATTTACGGTAAACTGGGAATGCCCGAAATGGGATTGCTGGGAGCGGGAATTTCCACATTGGCCTCCCGTATCATGATGGTGATCGTGTTCGCCGTCATTTTTTTCTGTACCCGACGTTATCATATTTATAAAGAAGGCTTTCTACACAATACGCTCAACCGGGCAGACTTCCTGCACCTGAACAAACTGGGATGGCCCATTGCCATGCAGATGGGAATGGAAACTGCTTCGTTCAGTCTCAGTGCCATTATGGTGGGATGGATCGGGACTACTGCTCTGGCGGCCCACCAAGTGATGCTCGCCATTTCCCAAATCTGCTTTATGATGTATTATGGCATGGGAGCAGCCGTTGCCGTGCGGGTTAGCAACTTCCGCGGACAGAATGACCGGATAAACGTCAGGCGCTCTGCATACGCCGGATTCCATATCATGCTGCTCATCGCACTGATAGGCGCCCTGCCCATCTTCCTGCTGCGTAACGAACTGGGAGGATGGTTCAGCGACAGTCCGGCGGTCAGCGTAATGGTAGCACAACTTATCATTCCGTTCATCATCTACCAGTTTGGTGATGGATTACAGATAAATTTCGCCAATGCCCTTCGTGGAATCGCAGATGTGAAACCCATGATGTATATCGCATTCATCGCCTATTTCCTTATCTCCCTGCCGGCCGGCTATTTTTTCGGTTTCATCATGGATTGGGGAATCATAGGAATATGGATGGCATTTCCTTTCGGACTGACTACAGCCGGAATACTCTATTACCTGCGCTTTAACCGTGATACGAAATAAAAATAAAACCACCATGAGCCTGCCCAACCGTTCCACCAAGCTGAAAGTTGCATTCGGCTATATTCTGCTGACTGCACTGCTCTTTATATCTATCGGATATATCTATCAAGAAATGAAGTCACTGTCCGGAACCGGTGATGATGAAGCCATCCTGAGCCAACGGCGCCATGTCACCAACCAAATTATCGGCCAGCTCTATCAGGCGGAAGTCATCGGACAATCGCTCAGTACGGGACAAATAGAACAATACTACCGATACCAACGAGCCATGAAACAAGCCACCACGGCACTTGACTCCCTACGCACGTTGCTGACAGACAGCATACAACTGGCGCGACTGGATACCGTAGGAATGCTTTTCATGGATAAAGAACGGAATATGCGCAACCTGCTGAAAGCAATTCAGGACGGTGGGACAGATATACTTTACAAACAGCATATAGACGAACTGATCGCCCAGCAAGATTCCTTGCTCAGCCTTCCCCATGTACGAAAAAAAGTAATCACACACACCAATTCTTATATTATTCGTAAAAAGCCCAAAAGCTTCTTCAAACGTTTGGGAGAAGTGTTCTCGCCCGGAAAAGCAGATTCCACACAGGTCAACAATGTGATTCAGGAAGAATATACCGATACGCTGACCGAGGCATACAGTCCGGCAGATACTGTGGTCACCATGTTGAAAAACATACAGAGCCGAGTAACCGATACCCAACAAGAACGTATGGAAATGGTCAATCGCCGCACCCAGTCCCTGCGCCTCAGCGGCTTGAAACTAAGTCAGAAAGTCAATCAGCTATTAAGTACTATAGAGGAGGAAGAGCAAGCTTTGGCCCAAAACAAACATATACAAGAGGAATATATTCGCCAAAGCTCTATCCGCACAGTGGCGGGAATCGCCATTGTCGCTGTGGTTCTGGCTATTTTCTTTCTGGTCCTGATATGGAGAGACATCACTCGCAGCAACCACTACCGCCGAGAACTGGAAAAAGCCAAACGTCGCGCCGAAGACTTATTGGCGGCGCGTGAAAAACTAATGCTGACCATCACCCACGATATCAAAGCCCCCGTGGGTTCCATCTTGGGCTATACCGACCTGCTGGAGCGGATCACTACCGAAGAACGCCAGCGTTTCTATCTGAACAATATGCAGAGTTCAGCCAATCACCTGCTCAGCCTGGTCAAATCCCTGCTGGATTACCACCGGCTGGATGCACATAAAATGGACGTCAACCAGGTATCGTTCAACCCCCACCAACTGTTCGACACCATTTATATTAGCTTCAAACCGATGGCAGACTCCAAACAGCTGGAACTGAACTATCATTGCAACGAATCATTGAACCGCGTATACATAGGAGACCCGTTCCGTATCCGCCAAATAGCGGAGAATCTGCTATCCAATGCACTGAAATTCACTAGAGAAGGAGGCATCACCCTGCGGGCAGCATTGGAAAACGGCCAATTGCATTTCAGTATCAGTGACACAGGATGCGGTATCAGCCAAGAAGAGCAACAACGTATCTTTCAGGAATTCACCCGGCTCCATAATGCACAAGGACAAGAAGGATTCGGCTTGGGACTGGCCATCACCCGTAAACTGGTGCTTCTGCTCGAAGGGGATATCAAGATAGAAAGCGAACAAGACAAAGGCAGCTGCTTCCATGTATATCTGCCTTTGCCTGAGGGTCCTTCCCATCCGGATGAAAATCTTTCCGGACCGGGAGCAGAACATACTCCTGCTTCCCCTGACGCAACCGGGATCCGGCAAACAGACACTCCACGCGAAGACAGTGAGCCGATTCACCTGATTTTAATTGACGACGACCGCATACAGTTACAGCTTACCACCGCCATGCTGGAACGCCCCGGAGTGACTGTGACCTGCTGCCATCATCCCGAAGAGCTCCTCAACCAATTGAAAGAAAAGCGCTTCGACGTCTTACTCACGGACATACAAATGCCTGCCATGAACGGATTCGACTTATTGAAAGCCATCCGCACGCTGGACACATCATGGGTGCAAACCCTGCCGGTGATCGCCCTGACCGCCCGTAGCGATATGGACGAAAATTATTTCTGTTCACATGGCTTTGCCGGTTGCCTGCACAAACCTTTCACCATAAACGAATTGTTTACAGCCATCTTCCAGGTCACAGGAAAGGATGTACCCGCCACAGGAAATCCGACTCCCCATATAGCACCGGCCAAAGAAAACCATCCCCAACAAGAGACGTTGGATTTCTCCGCCCTGACCGCCTTCTCGGAAGATGATCCGGAAGCAGCCTCAGAAATACTCCGTACCTTCATCAGCGAAACAAAAAAGAACCGAGAGTGTATGGAAGAAGCATTGGCGAAAAAGAATATGGAAGACATCACGGCAATAGCTCATAAACTGTTGCCACTGTTCACCATGCTGGGAGCTACCCGTTGCATTCCTGCACTGACATGGATGGAACAAAGACGAGGGACAACCGAAATCGGTGAAGAAGCGATAGAGAAAACAAACTTTATAATAGAAGAAATAGAAAAAGTAATTGATGAAGCAAAAAAGCAGATCGAAATACCGAATGAAGCATGAAGAATTAAGCCCTGTTAAGTTAAAAGGTATTAGAAATAGAGTCCGTGTTTCGGTACACCGTGAAAAAAGCTTATTTTTGCACGAATAAAAACCACATAAAGATGCCACATTCCATTCTGATAGTAGAAGATGACTTGACTTTTGCCACCATGTTGAAAACTTGGCTGAGTAAAAAAGGATTTTCGGTTGATACAGCAAGCAGTAATGCGCGCGCACGCAAACAACTGGATGCACAACCATACGATCTTGTTTTGTCTGATCTGCGCCTGCCTGATCAAGATGGTATCTTCTTGCTTTCATGGATGAAAGAACAGAAATATAACATCCCACTCATCATCATGACAGGCTATGCTGACATCCAAAGCGCTGTACAGGCTATAAAACATGGAGCCAGTGATTACATTTCAAAGCCGATACAACCGGATGAGTTGCTGAAGAAAATTAATGAGGCATTGCAAAACAAAGACTTTACCCACACCGGTAGGAATAGAAAAGAACACAGTCGCGCCCAAAGCATCTAAGAACAAAGCCGTTCCCCACAGTGCAACCGTTCCTCCCTCTAATTTTCTGGAGGGGGAAAGCGAGGCAGCGCGCCAACTCTACAATTATGTAGGTCTGGTAGCCCCCACCCCCATGTCCGTGCTGATAAACGGTGCTAGCGGAACAGGTAAAGAGTATGTGGCGCACCGTATTCATCAGCTAAGCAAACGGGCCGACAAGCCATTCATTGCCATAGACTGCGGTTCTATCCCCAAAGAGCTGGCGGCTTCCGAATTTTTCGGTCATGTCAAAGGCTCCTTCACAGGGGCGTTAAACGACAAAACAGGAGCATTCGTAGAAGCCAACGGAGGTACTTTGTTTCTGGATGAAATAGGCAACTTAAGTTATGAAGTACAAATACAGTTGCTCCGTGCCTTGCAGGAAAGACGTATCCGTCCGGTCGGCTCCAATAAAGAAATAGAGGTAGACGTGCGACTGGTCAGCGCTACCAATGAGAACCTGCAACAGGCCATTGAAAAAGGAAACTTCCGCGAAGATCTTTACCACCGCATCAATGAATTCACCCTTCGTATGCCGGCATTAAAAGAGCGGCAAGAAGATATCCTGCTATTCGCCAATTTCTTTTTGGATCAGGCAAACAGGGAACTGGACCGCCAGCTGATAGGGTTTGATACCGCTGCCAGCCAAGCTTTACAAACGTATTCATGGCCCGGAAACCTCCGGCAATTGAAAAATATAGTAAAACGTGCCACCCTATTGGCACAGAGCAACTTCATCACCCTTGCCGAATTAGGTTATGAGCTGCAGGAACCTATAAGGTCCGCCGGTCCGCAGACATTCAGCCTGCATGATGAAGCGACAGAAAAGAACGTATCCTTGAGGCATTGAAGCAAACAGGAAATAATAAAAGTAAAGCCGCCATCTTATTAGGCATAGACCGGAAAACTTTATATAACAAATTGAAGCTGTACGATATTCAATAACTTTACCAACAAGAATCTACTGTACCGTAAGGCTGTTACCCCTGCTGTTCCAGTAGGGCACAACCTTACAGTATATACCCCATTCCCCCATCGGCCATGTGGAATAATTCCACAAGATATTCCCCATATTCCACACTTTTTCCCATCTTCCTTTCATCCCAATCGAAGGCAATTTGCTAAATATCAGCACTTTAAAAAACAATCCCGTTTTCTGGCACAGATATTGTTTTTCTGTTATCAGAGAAAACTAAACAACATAGTATTAACAGTAAAAACCTACAATTATGAAAAAGTTATTTGTTGCAGCAGCATTGGTAATGGGATTAGGAACATCAGCAACATTCGCCGACAACTTTATGGTGGACTCTGTGACCGTAACTATGATAAATGATTTTACCCCTATTGAAGTGAAAGACCTTCCGGCTGCCGTGCAGGAAGCTATCACAAAGAACTATGCAGAAGCTACTATCAAAGAAGCTGCCGTAGAAGCGAACGAAGATGGAACTAAAACTTACAAGGTTGTTTTAACTGATGAAGAGGGAACTGAAAGCACTGTACTTTTCAGCGAAAGCGGAGAAGTTTTGAAGTAAATGAAAGATGCCTAAAAGTAAGAAAAGGGAATGCTGGGAAGCATTCCCTTTTTGTTTTCTATCTTTAATCCATCTCAAAGCCGTTCCACAAATTACCTTCGGGTACCGGTGCAGTCAACTGGATCATTTCCTTCGACACAGGGTGAACGAACTGTACCGTCCGAGCATGCAGGCAAATACTGCCATCCGGATTGGAACGTGGAAAGCCATATTTCAAATCACCTTTAATGGGACATCCCATCTTGGCCAACTGGCAACGAATCTGATGATGCCTTCCGGTTTTCAGATCCACCTCCAATAAATAATAATTCTGAGAATGGCCGATAAGCTTATAATGCAGTACAGCTTTCTTGGAATTTTTTACTTCCTTATCGTATGCATAAGACTTATTCTGTTTCTCGTTACGTACCAGATAGTGTACCAGCTCACCCTCCGTTTCCTTGGGGCACTCTTTCACTATCGCCCAATAGGTCTTTTTCACCTCACCGTTACGGAACATCTCATTCAGTCTGGGCAATGCCTTGCTCGTTTTTGGCAAACACCACCAATCCGCTGACGGGACGATCCAAGCGGTGGGTCACCCCAATGAAAACATTGCCCGGCTTATTATATTTCTCTTTCAGGTATTGTTTCACCATCTCCGACAAAGGAGTATCACCGGTCTTGTCTCCCTGAACGATTTCAGAAGAAGTCTTATTGACTACAATAATATGATTATCCTCGTAAACAACTATCATATTACATGTTCATACCGCCGTCAACCTGGATAACCTGTCCTGATACATACGAAGACATATCAGAAGCCAAGAAAGTAGCCACATCCGCCACATCTTCAGGAGTACCTCCACGACGCAAAGGAATCTTCTTAGCCCACTCAGCTTTTACTTCGTCAGACAATTTGGCTGTCATATCCGTAATGATGAATCCCGGAGCGATGGCATTGGCACGGATACCGCGAGAACCCAATTCCTGAGCGATGGATTTAGCCAAACCGATCATACCGGCTTTTGAAGCAGAATAGTTACATTGACCGGCATTTCCGTGAACACCCACTACAGAAGCCATGTTAATAATGCTCCCACTCTTCTGACGCATCATGATCGGAGTACATGCGTGGATAAAGTTAAAGGCAGACTTCAAGTTCACAGCGATTACCGCATCCCACTGTGCCTCACTCATACGCATCATCAAGCCATCTTTCGTGATCCCTGCATTGTTTACCAGAATATCAACAGAACCAAAATCATCCTTAATCTGATTAACCACTTTCTCAGTATCCTCAAAATTCGCAGCATTAGAAGCATAACCTTTCACCTTTACACCCAACGCAGCAATTTCTTTTTCTGTATTCTGACCGTTTTCATCAATTACCAAGTCTGTAAAAGCGATATTTGCTCCTTCGGCAGCAAACTTCAATGCAATCGCCTTACCAATACCACGAGCGGCACCTGTCACAATCGCAGTCTTTCCTGTTAATAATCCCATAATTTTTGATTTTATAATTATAAAGTTAATTTTATTCCTTATTCTGTTCTTTGCGTCCCAATGCGCCATACACAATTTTTGCCACGTATGCCCATCCTGTTTCATCGTCCAGCTCCTCACCTATCTGACCACGTATATAAGGCGCTTCAATTCCCTTCACGCAATAGTGCACAATATCCGCCACGATATTCACATTGTCTATATCAAAGATTCCCTTTTCCTTTCCTTCCGTCAACACCTGCCTGAACAGCTTTGTTTCCGTTCGGTCAAAATTCTTCCGCACTGCCTCCACTCTCCATATATCACGGAAAAAGCCGGCACGCAAAGTTCCGTTCCTGAACACCACCATCTTGATAGAGTCCAGATGTGTTTCTATCAGCCGCAGTATTTTCGTATCAGGAGCGATATCCTGTTCAGCCACTTTCTCCATAGCGCCCGACAGCATCTCTAACTCCGACTCCACCACTGCCATATAAAATCGTCTTCTTTGCTCTTAGAAATACGTATAGAGCGTGCGTCTTCCTTTCTTGGAAGCCACCGCTATATCATTCATTGTCGTATCATCCCACCCCATTCTTCGACAAAAAGCTGACGGGCGACGTCTACCAATTTACGCCCTAGTCTTTGATACTGCCATATAAGTTCAATTGCACATTACATATATATGTGAGACAAAATTACTATTTTTTCTTTGTACCACACAAACAAATAAAGTATAATCTTAAAGCAAATGTTAATTAACATATCGCATACACTCTCTATATCAACACATTAGACTAAAAAGATTTATTTTATTTGAGAAAAAGATGCAGAAATAATTTGGAGATTAGAAAAAAAGCCGTACCTTTGCACCCGTAATCAAAACACAACATCGCGGAGTGGAGCAGTTGGTAGCTCGTTGGGCTCATAACCCAAAGGTCGTCTGTTCGAGTCAGGCCTCCGCAACATCAAAGAGAAGCAGAAT
>ENA-OQKW01000134-OQKW01000134.1-human-gut-metagenome-genome-assembly--contig:-NODE-134-length-20772-cov-9.191669_pt1 | contig 20772 bp, 25 predicted proteins | sample MGYA00242657_ERZ504815 | MGnify/ENA primary metagenome ERZ504815 (study PRJEB26092, sample SAMD00036404) | human gut metagenome | host: Homo sapiens | study: EMG produced TPA metagenomics assembly of... | reverse complement strand
TAGTAACATACAACACAATACAAAATAAAAAAGTAGCTGCGATAGAATTAGGGCCGCACCACATTCAGAACATCGGCGGAAGTTGCCACTAACTTTAGAGTACCGGCTTCACAGGTGTCGATGTAAGGAATATATGAGCATCGAGGATGTCAAGCAGGTTCTACAAAAAGAATAACATCATCTAACGCCCAGACAAACGCCCTCCCGGTTTCATCCTCTTAGAAGGTGCCGAGCGGCTATTTTTGCTTTTCCGTGGGCAGAGCAGTATACGTAACCGCTCAACCACAGCCGTCAAGCAAAAATAAAACTAGAGCCAAACCCGGCTCCAGCAAACTTCAAATTTTCTTTTTGCAACCGTCTGGCAGCTTGTCTGACCACGGCAGCAGATCATTTAAGAACGCACGGTCATTCGGATCATGCTCCCGGCCATAAAGATGCTCTGCAATCTCGTCCAGTAAAAAGCGGAAATACTCATACGGCTTCAAATTGTTGGCCTTGGGCGTTTCTGCAATGCTGTATAGAATCGCACTGGATTGTGCTCCTCTGGGGGTGTTGAGCATCATCCAGTTTTTGCGCCCGACTGTAAAGGGGCGGTATAGCACGCTCACTTGCAGAGTTGTCAATAGGGATTTCTCCGTCACACAAGAACATTTTCAGCTGCTTTTCTTGGTTCAGGCTGTAAGCCAATCCATCACAGGTTTTCTTGCTGCCAATCTGCAAAGGGTTCTGCTCTTTTACCCATGCGAAATAAGCCTCTACCAAAGGAGCAATCTCCTTTTGGCGGCGGCGCAGACGTTCTTCTGGTGAGAAATCTTTCAGTAAGCCTTCAAGATGGTAGATCTTTGCTATTTTGGCTAGTGCCTGAGCGGCAACGGAACCTTCCTGCGGTATTGCAACTCCGCTCTTAGCACCGACTGCCTTTAAGGCATCGGAAAAGTCTCTGCGAGCATGGGCCCAGCAAAAAGCTGCTGTAATTTGCGTCTGCTCCTTTTCAAGAGCCTTGTAGCCACTGAAAGCATCCGTTTCCAGATATCCGTGAAAGTCCTCCAGAAACTCAGCGGCTACCTTGTGCCCACGCCCCGGGCTGTATTTGTACAGAACGATTTGCCGGCCCTTTTGAAACGCATTCGTTCTGTACACATGCATATAGGACTTTGTGCCGGCCGGGCGGTCATCCCGTACCACATTACAGGTAGTCTCGTCTGCCTGCACCATGTGCTGTTTGCACAATATACTTTTAAGCAGGTCATACATGAGGCTGAAATAATGCTCCGTGGAATAGATCATCCAGTTCGCCATGTTCTGTCTGGTAATGGCAAGCCCGTACCTTTCGAATTCTTTTTCAAGACGGTAGAGAGGTACCGCATTTACATACTTACCATTTATGACTGCCGCAGCAAGGGACGGGGATACAAGGCTTCCATGAAGCAGATTTCTGGGATGGGGTGCCTTTATCATGTGTTCATCCAGTTTACTGGAATAAACGCCGATATGATGTTCCTCTATCACGACACTGGCCGGAATGAACTGATAACATCGGGAAATGGCATCCGGAAGCTGTTTCCATCCGTTTTCACCAAACTCAGCCGTCAGTTCTTCCTCTTTCAGATAGTGATCAATACGTTTTACTGTCAGCCCTGCTATATCAGCCGCTTTTTTCCCTGGCTGTTTTTTCTTTTTGGGTGCTTTCAATTCCAGGTCATCAGGTTCCGGTGCATCCAGGTCGCAGACTGCCTCTGCTTCATTAAAGAATACGATAGTCCCGTCCACTTCCATGAAACGTATCTGTTCAGAATCCGCCATTTTTTCGCTGGATCTGCCAAAACGGTTCTTCTGAAAAAGGACCATCTGTTCCATCATCAGCTGCATCCTGTCATTTAAGGCCTGCGTTTGCCTGGACAATTCTTCCATCTGTCCCTGCATCCCAAGAAAAAGCTCTATCAGCAGATCCTTATCAAACTTATTCAGTTGTTCTTTTGTGTACTTGATCGTCATAACCGGAACTCCTGTCTTTATACTGATTCCGATTATAACAGAATTTTTTGTATTTCCGCCAATCCTTCAGATATGGGCTTTCGTCATAATGACGGTGGATAATACATCTGGAAAGCCGTTGTTTTACAGCTTTTCAGATGTATTATCCACAACAGTTTTTCTATTCACACGATAACAAATGGAATGAGAAAAGACTGTTTGTGGATAACCTTTTTCATCCGGTTGATACACATCATTTTTACAGTTTTGGTACTTTTTTATTTTCGGCATTTTGCACAGGCTACATAATGCGGGGTGTCTCTTTCAGCTCAGAGATCGGATGGCGTGCAACGATCTCCAGTCCCTGCATCAGCATACGGTACTGGTCGTCTGTGATCGCCATTGCCTCATCTGCCGAACGGGGCCACCGGAATGCACCATTATCGAGTCTCTTGTACATAAGGAGAAAACCATCGCCTTCCCAGAGCAGTGCTTTGATCCGGTCACATCTTCTTCCACAGAAAAGAAACAGTGTATTTTTGTCGTAAGGATCAAGCTTAAACTGAAAGCGTACGATCGTTGCCAGTCCATCGATCCCACGACGGAGATCCGTAAATCCCATCGCCAGATACACCTTTTTAAATCCGGAAGCATCTGCATCATTCAGCATGGGTAAAAGCCTTTATGAGATGGCAGAGCATTTCCGGTGAAGTACCGGAAAATATCTCAACTGACAGTCCCCTGGTATTTTTAATACGGATCATTGGCAGAGTTCCTGCCGAAATGCATGTACCGGATTCTTTTGGAGTATCTGTTTTCTTTGGATCTGGTGCAGGTGCGGGCAGTTCCACAAAAGCAGTGGTTTCTGTGTCCTGCATCTGATCCAGGCATATCTGCCTGACACGCCGGAGACGGTAATAATAGTTGGTCTTTTGTAAGATTATTTTGGGTACACCAGGTTTCAACATCCATCCCTTTGGGACGGTTCTGACAATTCCGGATCTGTTCTGCCCATTGTCTGATCCTCACCTGCTGAGCTACAAGGCTGGTTTGCGTAGCCATAATATTCCTCCTCTGAATCATAGTCAGTTAAAAAGTTAAGTACTAAACTTTTTTGACTATGTTATTTTGTTGAGTATGATTAGGGCATAACTTGAAGTGAATAAAAAGGTACTCAGGTTCTACCGTTTACGTATTTTTGAGCCTTTTTTTATGAGATTTATGGGGAAGCCGCATGGCAGGGAACAGAATCCAGGGGATCACTGTCGAGATTGGCGGCGATACCACGAAATTGCAGACCGCCTTAAAGGGGGTTAATACAGAAATCCGGAATACGCAGAGCCAGCTGAGGGATGTGGAGAAGCTGCTTCCGGTGACGGGAGTGGCGGCAGATATGGTAATTTCGCCGCAGATGGCCGCGGCAGACAGCGGTGTGATTACCGGTACGGGAACATCCGGCGGTGCGGATCTGACAGCCGGTATTGTGGCGGCACTGAAGGAGGTGCTGGGTGATCAGAAGGGACAGCAGGGGGATCTGGTGATTCCAGTTTATCTGGGGAACCAGCTGCTGGATGAGGTGATTGTGACGGCACAGCAGAGAATGAGTCTGAGGAGCGGAGGTAGATAGGATGGCTTTTTTTCAGTATCTTGTGTTTGACGGGGAGAACCTGCCGCTTCCGGATTCTTATGAGGTGGAGCTGGAGGATGTGGAAGCGGATTCCGGCGGTGAGACAGAGGCAGGGACAACACAGAGGGATGTGGTGCGGCATGGTGTGGTGCGGATCCCAGTGTCGTTTTCCGTTACGGCGAAGTGGTTGAAGAAGCTGGCGGGGTATGCGAAGAAGGATAAGATCAGCGTGTAGTATTTTGATGTGGAGACGCTGGGGATGAAAACAGCGGAAATGTATGTGACGGGGTATAAGGCGAAGCTGAAAAAGGATACCAGTTATAAGGGGCTGTGGACGGTGAGTTTTACGTTGAAGGAGATGTAGGGAAATGGTATACTGGAAGCATCAAATCGTAATTTGCACAATTCTTGAACTCAACACAAACTGCCATCAGTGTTGTTCCGTTGCCCGTTCTTTGCTGGTAGAATAAAACCATCAAATGAAGGAGGCAACAAGCCATGAATACAGATAAAATCTATGCAGAACAACTCGCAAACGAATATGCACTCAAGGACACCTCCAAGGTGATTGCTCTTCGCAAACTGGATGCAAAAGCCAAGCTTCCCTCAACCGTTTTTACCTATACCTTCGGCATTATCACTGCGCTGGTAGCCGGTGTTGGAATGTGCCTTTCCATGAAGGTCATCGGCAGCGGTAGCATCACTATGTTTGTCCTCGGCGTGATTGTCGGCATTATTGGGCTACTGGGCATGGGCGTTAATTACCCCATCTACAAAAAATTGCTGGCACAGGGCAAGCAGAAATACGCTTTTGAAATCATGGAACTGGCAAAAGAAATCAGCGAGATGTAAACAATAACACGAAAGAAGGTGAGAACGATTGAATAGATCGGAAAGCAGATATTTTGCTACTGCAGCCAGAATGGACGAAGCCTTTCTGACCCTTCTGGCAAAAAAGGATTTTGAGTATATTACAATCAAAGAAATCTGTGAAGTAGCAGGGGTCAATCGTTCCACCTTCTATCTGCACTATGAAACGATGTCAGACCTGCTCTCGGAGAGTGTCGGTCGTATGAACGAGCAATTTCTTGCTTCTATGGAGAAAGATTCGGATGCCTTTTCTACAAAGCTGCGGAATTGCCCGAGGGATGAATTATATCTAAATTACGCCGGATTATTTAACACCTTACCTCAGCTACATTAAGAATAACAAGCGACTGTTCCGCACAGCAACAGAAAATGCGGCGGTGTTGGGGATGGATAAAAGCTATGATAGGATGTTCCGTCATGTGTTTACGCCGATTCTCGACCGCTACGGTGTACTACAGCAAGATCGACCTTATATCATGGCCTTTTATATTCGGGGACTGATGGCAATTATCTCAGAATGGCTCAAGAACGACTGCACCGATTCCATTACGTATGTTACAGGTTTGATTCAGCAGTGTGTAAAAATTCCACAAAGCGAAACACCGAACGCTGTTTGACAATTTCAAGTTTGGAGAATTGAAAAAACGGAATTTACCTATTAAGACATATAAACTCTTGACAATAAAGCTCCTATATAGTATGTTTTTAATAAACTACTATATAGGAGCTTTTGTATGGAAATGAATGGAGGATTTCTTGTCACCAAAATAAAACAGCTTGGAGACCGGATTTTTGAGAAGATTCTCAGTGAAAAGAATATTGATGCGTTTAATGGAGCCCAGGGACGTATTCTTTATGTGCTGTGGCAGGAGGATGGTATCTCAATCAGGTCACTCTCGACTAAATGCGGATTAGCGATAACATCTCTTACTACGATGCTGGAAAGAATGGAAAATCAAGGGCTGATAAGCCGTGTTCAGTCTAAAACGGACAAAAGGAAAACACTCCTGTTTCTGACTGAGAAAGCACATGCCTTAAAGGGCGAGTACGATTCTGTATCTGATGAGATGGGCAGTATTTACTACAAAGGTTTTTCAGAGGAAGAAATTACCCAGTTTGAGGAATGTCTCGACCGCATCAGAAAGAATCTTGAGGAGTGGCAGAAGTCATGAGTATTTGTATCAAAGAGCAGATTCAGAACATGAATATCGTCATTGGCTGCACAGTGGGGTGTGCATATTGCTATGCCCGCAACAACGTGAAACGCTGGCATATGATTGATGACTTCGCTGCCCCTGAATTCTTTCCGGGTAAGCTCAAGATGATGGAAAAGAAACGTCCGCAGAACTTTCTTCTTACTGGGATGAGCGATCTCTCCGGATGGAAGCCGGAATGGAGAGACGAGGTATTTGCAAAGATCCGTGAAAATCCACAGCATCAGTTCCTGTTCCTTACCAAGCGACCTGATTTGCTGGATTTTGATACCGATCTGGAAAACGCATGGTTTGGCATTACGGTGACGAGGAAAGCAGAACTGTGGCGTATCGACGCCCTTCGGAAAAACGTTAGAGCAAAACATTACCATGTTACCTTTGAGCCGTTATTCGACGATCCCGGCACAGTTGACCTTTCCGGAATCAATTGGATCGTTGTGGGCACCATGACCGGAGCTCAGAGCAGGAAGATTCATACGGGGCCGGAATGGGCATGGTCTCTGGCGGACCAGGCACATAAGCTCGGCATCCCGGTGTTTATGAAGGAAGACCTTGTCCCTATCATAGGGGATGAAAATATGATTCAGGAAATGCCGGAAGAATTTAATAAAGTGTTAGAGGTACAGAAATCATGGAAGAAGTAATAAATGGAATCCTCATTCGTGAGGTGGAAACAAAGAACATCATGACTAAGTCTAGTCTGCCGGTAGGCGGTTACTCGGTCAATCCCTATGTGGGCTGTACACATGCCTGCAAGTATTGCTATGCTTCTTTTATGAAGCGCTTTACCGGGCACAAGGAGGAATGGGGCACTTTCCTTGATGTGAAGCATTGGCCGGAAATTAAAAATCCGAAGAAATATGCCGGACAGCGGGTGGTCATCGGTTCTGTGACAGATGGCTACAATCCACAGGAGGAGCAGTTCGGGAATACCAGAAAACTTCTGGAGCAGCTGATCGGCAGTGACGCAGATATTCTGATCTGCACAAAGTCGGATCTTGTGGTACGGGATATTGATCTGCTGAAAAAGCTTGGACGTGTAACCGTTTCATGGTCGATCAACACACTAGATGAAAATTTCAAGAACGATATGGACTCTGCTTCGAGCATTGAGCGCCGTATCTCTGCTATGAAGCAGGTATATGAAGCAGGTATCCGTACAGTCTGTTTCGTATCCCCGGTATTCCCCGGTATCACGGATTTTGAAGCAATCTTTGAGCGGGTAAAGAATCAGTGCGATCTGTTCTGGCTCGAAAATCTCAATCTTCGAGGCGGTTTCAAAAAGACAATTATGGATTATATCGCCGGAAAATATCCTGATCTTGTACCACTTTACGACGAGATCTATAACAAGCATAATCGCAGCTACTTTGAAGCACTTGAAGTAAAAGCTGAGAAAATGGCTAAGAAGTATGATTGTGCCTTTGTGGATAATGAAATGCCTTATGGCAGAGTCCCGCAGGGGCATCCGGTGATCGTAGATTATTTCTATCATGAGGAAATCCGTGGGACAGAGAATACCGGAAAAAGAAATCGCTAAATTCAAGTTTGCAGAACTGACACAAAAGAGCTCGAAGGAGCTCTTTTTCCTTTTTTATAATAGTATCATTATGGTATAATAGACACATTAAAATCGGAATTTACAGGAAGTGTGACAAGAAAGCCAAAACGGTATACTGGGAAAAAAAGATTAAGAAAAGAATAAAGAGCTGGTTTTAATTGTAAAATTTATGGGGAACTAACATCAGCTTATTGACATAAATTTAAAAATAAGTATAATAATAGTTGAGTAATTGTTCAACTATTATTATTTGGAGGTGAATATATGTCAAAAACGCCTTATATTTGTAATTGCGATGTAATTCATGAGGATATTGTGAATGATGTGAAATCCAAGATGCAGCCAAAAGATGATTATATCCAGTTGGCTTCTTTGTTTAAGCTATTTGGAGATGGAACTAGAGTACAAATCTTACACGCTCTAGAACAGAGTGAGATGTGTGTATGTGATCTTGCAGTGCTACTGGGGGTAACAAAATCTGCAATTTCGCATCAGTTAAAGGCATTACGCCTAGCGAATCTGGTAAAATTCCGTAAAGAAGCACAGATAGTTTACTACTCGCTGGCAGATGATCATGTGAAAGAGATTATTGACAAGGGATTTGAGCATCTTTGGCAGAAATAATAATTTTTAATATTATAGTTGAGTAATTGAACAATTAAACAAATTACAAGGAGATTATCATGAAACGCATATTTCTATTAAAAGGGTTGGACTGTCCAAATTGTTCTGCAAAAATTGAAAAAGAAGTCGGAGAGTTGGATGGAGTGCAATCCTCAGTGGTAAATCTGATGAAGCAGACGCTTACAATTAATGTTACTCAGACAGCCGCAGATACGATAGCCAGTCAGATTGAAACGATTGTTCATAGTCATGAGCCCGATGTAGAAGTTTCTGAAATTGTACAGGAATCTTATATACCGGAAAAAAAGCAGGAGGCCAATGAATCCTATAACAATGAGGATAAGAAGTTGACAGTTCGTTTAGCGACTGGTGCAGCAATCTATGCTATTGGTATGGCATTGACTGTTTTTGCGAAAGTGCCACTGCCTATCGAGTTAACTTTTCTCATTGTTTCTTATGTTATTCTTGGTGGAGATGTTGTATGGCAGGCTGCGAGGAACATTTCAAAGGGGCGTGTATTTGATGAACATTTTTTGATGAGTGTTTCTACGATTGGGGCTTTTGTCATTGGTGAATGTCCAGAAGCAGTTGCTGTTATGTTATTCTATCAGGTAGGTGAATTTTTTCAGTCATTGGCTGTTAAGCGTTCCAGAAAATCTATATCAGACTTAATGGATATACGTCCAGATTCTGCTACAGTAAGAAGAAATGGGAAATTGATTACCATATCTCCTGAAAGTGTTGCCATTGGTGAGATTATTATTGTAAAGCCTGGTGAAAAAATCCCATTAGACGGTGTGGTATTGGATGGAGATTCTATGCTGGATACGAGGGCTTTAACTGGAGAATCGGTTCCGAGAAGCGTTCATAAAGGAGACGAAGCACTTTCCGGTTGTATGAATCAGACGGGTGTTTTAACGATTAAGACAACGAAAGCATTTGGTGAATCTACTGTTTCAAAGATTATTGATCTTGTGGAAAATGCGTCAAGCCGAAAAGCACCAACAGAAAATTTTATTACTACATTTGCACGTTATTACACTCCTGTTGTTGTAATCTTAGCAGCTATTCTGGCAATTCTGCCACCGATCCTTCTTGGCGGAGGCTGGACAGAGTGGATTCGCAGAGGATTTGTTTTCCTTGTGGTATCTTGCCCATGTGCATTGGTCATTTCAATCCCGCTGACTTTCTTCGGAGGTATTGGTGCGGCATCTAAACGAGGTGTTCTTGTAAAAGGAAGTAATTATTTAGAGGCGCTTAATAATGTCAGCGTTATTGTGTTCGATAAAACCGGAACACTTACAAAAGGTGTTTTCAATGTGACGGATATTCTGCCTGCAAATGGATTTTCAAAAGAACAGGTTCTGGAGTATGCGGCAGAGGCAGAGAGTTTTTCTAACCATCCTATTGCAAAATCCATTCTTGCTGCTTATGGAAAAGAAATGGATCAGTCAGTGATTTCTGATTATAAGGAAATTTCAGGATATGGAATCAGTGTAATGGCAGGGGAAAAGAAAGTTTTTGCTGGCAATACGAAACTTATGGATACAGAATGTATAGAGTACACAACCTGTGAAAAAGCAGGTACAAAAGTTTATTTGGCTGTAGATGGTCAATATGCAGGATGTATTTTGATAACAGATGAAGTGAAGCCGGACAGTAAAAAAGCAATTTCTGACCTGAAACATATCGGCGTGGAAAAAACAGTCATGCTTACCGGTGATGATGAAAAAATTGGGAAGTCTGTTGCAGAAGAATTGCAGTTGGATGAATATTATGCACAGCTGCTTCCTGACCAAAAAGTGGAAAAGGTTGAGCTTTTAGATGGTAAAAAGAGACCGGGAAGCAAATTGGCTTTTGTTGGTGATGGTATCAATGACGCTCCTGTCCTTGCCCGTGCAGATGTTGGTATTGCAATGGGTGGGCTTGGTTCGGATGCGGCCATTGAAGCAGCAGATGTAGTTCTGATGACAGATGAACCGTCTAAGCTGGTGGACGCGATTGAAGTAGCAAAAGCGACAAAACAGATTGTCATGCAGAATATAGTGATTGCTCTTGGGATTAAGAGTGTGTTCCTGATTCTTGGCGCTCTTGGTATTGCGGGAATGTGGGAAGCTGTATTTGGTGATGTAGGCGTTACCATAATTGCTGTTTTGAACGCAATGAGAATTTTGAAAAAATAGGAAATGAGGTGGGAATGTGAAACGAAAACTGATTCTGTTAGTTGTTACGATTGTTTTTCTTGTAGGTTTTGGTGTCATTTTACATTCACTGCCTTCTATGATTGATGCAGTCACAGGAGCAACACCGAAGTCAAAAAAGGCGGCTCAAGCCTCCGCACAGTTGGAAGGCTCTTATGTTCTCGGTATTAATATGATGTCAGATGGTCTCGACAACGAGAACACCCGGAATAAATTAAAAGAATTGGCACTGGACGATTCGGAAACAAATGAAACAGATCTCATGAAAACGGACATTAGTTTTCGGTTATATGTATCTGAGACGGATTATCCGCTTGTCAGTTATGCTAAGAAACTCTGTGACAGGTTGAAACAGGCCGGTTTTTCCGTAGATCTGAAAGAGTACAGTAACACAATGATGCTATCAAGAGTGGTAAGTGGAAAGTATGATGTATTCCTGGCATCGGATGATTTTATTGACGTTACAACGCTAACACAGATGGACTATATGATCATGGACAGCGAAGAAATGAGGTGAGCGGGAATTTATGAGAAAATGGAATACGATTTTGTCTGTTTTAATGCTTCTCATTTTTATGATTCATGGAATCATGGGCAGCTTTATGCTGAACGGAGTTGGAAGTAGTGCAGGGAAACTTCTTGCATGGATTGGTGTTGGTATTCTTGTTGTGCATACGGTGATTGGTGTCATCCTGACAGTTCAGAGTTTACAGACAGCGAAGCAATCAGGAAAAATGTATCTGAAACAAAACGTCATATTTTGGGCGAGACGAGCCAGTGGGATGGCAATACTGATTCTGCTGTTATTCCATATTGGCTTGTTTGGAAAGGTGCAGAATGGGACATATATTTTGTTCCCTTTTACAACTGTAAAGATGGTAACTCAGCTTTTGTTCATAGCGGCAATCTTTGTTCATATTTTTATCAATATCCGCCCATTGCTCGTATCACTGGGAATCATCAGTTATAAAGAACGAAGGAGTGATATTTATTTGATCCTTTCGGTGCTTCTTCTTTTTATAGCGGGAGCGGTTATTTTATATTATATTGGGTGGCAATATCTATGAGTAAGACAATTATTATTATAGGTGCTGGATTGGCAGGACTTTCAGCGGCTTTGCAGGCAGCGGAAAATGGATGCAATGTAAAACTGGTTTCCTCCCTTCCGTCAGAGCGGGCACAGTCTGTTATGGCGGAGGGCGGTATCAACGCAGCTTTGAATACAAAAGATGAAAACGACAGTCCCGAAGAACATTTTACAGATACAATAAAGGCAGCATGTGGTCTGGCAGATCCAAATGCAGTTTGGGGAATGACACAGGCAGCACCGGAGCTGGTGCACTGGCTGCTAAAACTTGGAGTTAAATTTAACATGAGTGGCTATGATGATGTGGATCTGCGGAATTTTGGCGGGCAGAAAAAGAAACGGACTGCTTTTGCACAGAGCGATACCGGGAAGCAGATCATGACAGCTATGATAGACGCTGTTCGCAGGAAAGAAGCATCTGGTATGGTAGAACGGTTCAGCCATCATTCTTTCCTAACACTTCGTCTGTGTGGCAATATTTGTTGTGGCTGCGTAATCAGGGATGAATACAGTCAGGAGACTGTGGAATTACCGGGGGATGCGGTTATTGTTGCCACCGGTGGTATGCACGGATTGTTTGGAAATACAACGGGTTCGCTGAGCAATACAGGAGAAGTCACCGCAGAATTGTTCCGGCTTGGTGTTCCTCTGGCAAATGGCGAGATGATCCAGTATCATCCGACAACTGTGAAATGTGGTGGAAAACGCATGCTCATCAGCGAGGCGGCCAGAGGGGAAGGTGGCAGGTTGTTTGCCATGAAAGATGGAAAACAATGGTATTTCATGGAGGAAAAATACCCGGAGCTTGGAAATCTGATGCCACGAGATATTACCGCCAGAGAGATATGGAAGGTCAGCCATGAATCAGAGGTATTTCTTGACATGACGGAAATATCGGAGGAGATTATTTCAAATAAGCTATCTGGTCTGGCAGACGATTGTATGACCTATCTGCATAAAGATATACGAAAGGAACCGGTGTCTGTTTTACCGGGAATTCACTATTTTATGGGAGGCATTCTGGTGGATGAGCAGCACAGAACGCCGATTCAGAATCTTTGCGCTGCCGGAGAATGCTGTGCCCAATATCATGGTGCCAACCGTCTTGGTGGAAATTCTCTGTTAGGAGCGTTATACGGAGGACGTGTTGCGGCAAAATCAGCATGCGAACAGGCAGATGTAGTAGATCTATCTTGTGCGACACAGATAGATTTTCCACCAGCGTCTCAAATTTCAGAAATAAAGCAATTAAACAAAGTGATGCAGGAGACTATGGGAGTTGTCAGAAATGAGAATACGTTGTTAAATGGGATTAAAACGGTACAAGCGCTGACAGGAAATCTTCCATTGCTTGGCATGGCAGTTCTAAAGAGTGCTCTTGCAAGAAAAGAAAGCCGTGGTGCACACTGGCGGGAGGATTATCCGAAGAGCAATGACGATGATTATCTTAAAACAACGGTAGCCAGATTTGATGGAAAGCAGATACAGATTTCCTTTGTACCTGTTCCAGAAAGGCGGTGATTCACTTGGTATATAAAATAAGAATCAGGCGGCAGGAGAGTCAGAAATCAGACAGTTATTGGCAGGAATTTGAGTATGACGGAAGCAAAAACAGCTCTGTTGCCACTGTTCTAAAGGAATTGAACAGTAGAACCCCTTTGAAAGATAACTCAGGAAATATAGTTACTCCCATCAGCTGGGAATGTAGCTGCATGGTGCGAAAATGTGGGGCTTGCGCCATGCTGATTAACGAACGTCCGAGGCTGGCATGCTCTACATTTCTACATACGTTAAAAGGTTCTACAATCACCTTGGAACCTTTAAGCAAATTTCCGCTTGTAAGAGATTTGATCGTTGACCGGTCAATTCTGTTTGAAAATTTGAAAAAACTGAACCTTTGGCTTGAAAGTGAAGCTTATATGAATCCGTGGACACATGAACCGAGATACCAGTCGGCACGCTGTCTGATGTGTGGCTGCTGCCTTGAAGTGTGTCCTAACTTCTCTGCAAATGGGACTTTCGCAGGCGCTGTTGCTGCAGTCAACGCATTTCGGATTCTGAATGAAGAACAGGAAAGCACTCATTTGAATGAGATTTCTGCTAAATATAAGAAGAAATATTTTGAGGGATGCGGGAAGTCGTTATCTTGTCATGATATTTGTCCGATTGGTCTGCCTGTGGAAGAACTGCTTGTAAGGTCGAATGCAGCGGCTGTTTGGGGCAGATAAAATGGATGATACAATAGGAATATTAAGCATTATTATCATTGTAATACAACTGGTATTTTTAATAGGCTCTATTTTCCCGACGGAAAAGTCATTAAAAAACAATTTCAATGAGGATGGAACAAGGCGATAACTTCTTGTTTGAAAAATTGAGAAAACGTAATATTGAACAAAAAAGAAATGCACAGTTCTTAGCTTATCGTGAACTGTGCATTTTTGTAAATAAATACTTTTAATTAGTCGATTACGGCATCCTCTGCTGTAAAATGTTCCAGAGAATTTTCTTTTACCTGAATGCAGATATAAGTAATTCCAGAAATATCGGATGCAAAAAACTGACGCTTTGCAGCAGGTGCGATTTTTAGCCAGTCTCCAGTTGAAAGGCTAATTTCTTCTCCATCAATTATGGCTTTGCCGTTACCTGAAAGAATTCCATAGATTTCTTCATTTTCTTTATGAGAATGAACAAATGGGACATTTGCTCCTGCAGGTAGTTCGTTTAAACTGATTTCTGCACCTGTTAAAGACAACTTTTCATGCAGCTCAATTCGGTTTTCCTTTCCAATAGTTGTTTTTGTGTAATTTGCCATAATAATACCTCCATAGTTGATTTGTAGTTTCTGGTTGCTTGGTATTAGTATAGTGTGAGACATATACAAAAACAAGTACGCACCTTTTTGTAACTGTACACTCAAAATTGCATGTGTTACAATAGACTCGGAGGTGAGAATTATGCGAGCAAAAGAAGAATTACCGGAATGCCCAGTTGCAACAGCGGTATCTCTCATCGGAGGAAAATGGAAACTGCTGATTTTGCGTAACTTGAAAGAGCGCCCATGGAGATTCAATGAGCTACAACGAAGTATAGATGGTATTTCACAAAAGGTTTTGACAGATAGTTTAAGACAAATGATGAGTGATGGGCTGGCATATCGTCACGATTACCATGAGCAGCCACCGAGAGTCGAATACGGCTTAACTGAACTCGGAACAAAAATGCTTCCAATTGTTAATTCACTTGCTGACTTTGGTAACTACTATAAATCAATTATTGAACAGAATTAGGTACGTTAGTATTTGAAAAGCTCGAACAATTTCAGCTTTTTGAAACTGAGAAATCGGAAGTTGTAGTAAAGGAGGTTTATAATGGGGTTTTGGATTTTTATGTTGATTATGGATTTGCTTCTTCCATTTACGATGATTGGTTTTGGAAGATATTTTATGAAAAAGGCTCCAAAGGAAATAAATTCAGTATTTGGATATCGGACTTCGATGTCTATGAAGAACAAAGACACATGGGAATTTGCTCATAAATATTGTGGTAAAGTTTGGTATGTCTGTGGAATGGTTATGTTGCCGATAACAGTAATATTCATGCTTTTGGTAATTGGAAAAAATGAAGATTGTGTTGGGAGTATAGGCGGAATTATCTGTGGTGTTCAACTTATTCCTTTAATTGGATCTATTCTCCCAACAGAAATAGCATTAAAAAAGAATTTTGATAAGAATGGAACAAGACGATAACTTCAAGTTGTACAGTGAAAAATTTAATATGGAGGCAGAGCATGTGGGAAAATACCCTATATGCTCTATTTTTTTGCCCATTTTCGGGAAAAGGTGATTAAAAAACGATTGACATTTTGTTACTGGAGGAGCGCAAACATTCCTTCTGAATAACTGTGTAGCGAAGTGGATGATCTTATCCACTTGACTTCGGTTAAAAAGATGGAATATGGTATATTGTCGCACATTGACACTTTACCATGATAAGGTTAAAATAGAGATAAATGATGCACTGCAAGAGAAATTGGGCAGTTGCGATATTATTCTGAATTTCGGTGGTTTGCCGGGATTATTTGGACAGGAGCGAATATGTTATGATAGCAGAAAAAATGAAACCTTATGTAAAAAATAATTCAGCCATCCGTATGATGTTTGAGGAGGGAAATCGTCTCAGAGCCATTTACGGTGCGGACAAAGTTTATGATTTCAGTCTTGGGAATCCGAGCGTTCCGGCACCGGAGTGTGTGAAGGAGGCTATTATTGATCTGGTGAATGAAGTGGATCCTACAGTGCTTCATGGTTATATGAGTAATGCAGGATTTGAGGATGTGCGCCAGACGATAGCGGAATCTTTGAACCGCCGCTTTGGAACTAAATTTGCGGCAAAGAATCTGATTATGACGGTTGGGGCAGCCAGTGGCTTGAATGTGATTTTTAAGACAATCCTGAATCCAGAGGAAGAAGTGATTGTTTTTGCACCATACTTTCTGGAATATGGTGCATATGTGCGCAATTTTGATGGCAGGCTTGTGGAAATCTCTCCGGATACAACCACATTTCAGCCGAATCTTGAGGAGTTTGAGCAGAAGATTACAGCAAAGACAAGAGCAGTGATCGTAAATACACCTCACAACCCCACTGGTGTTGTATATTCCGAAGAAACCATTAAGAAGCTGGCAGTAATTCTTGAGAAAAAACAGCAGGAATTTGGCAGTGTAATTTACCTGATCTCTGACGAGCCATACAGAGAGCTGGCTTATGACGGTGTAGAAGTTCCGTATCTGACAAAATGCTACGACAATACTATTGTTGGTTATTCTTACAGCAAATCTCTGTCCCTTCCGGGAGAGCGTATCGGTTATCTGGTAATTCCGGATGAAGCAGCTGGCAGTGAAGAGCTTATCACTGCAGCGGCTATTGCCAACCGTACCATCGGATGTGTCAACGCCCCATCCCTGATGCAGAAGGTGATTGCCAAATGTGTAGATGCAGAAGTGGATGTAGCTGCATATGACAAGAATCGTCTGGCATTGTATAACGGATTAAAGGAATGCGGATTCGAGTGCATTAAACCGCAAGGCGCATTCTACCTTTTCGTGAAATCTCCGATAGCAGATGAAAAAGCATTCTGCGAAGCTGGAAAGAAATACAACATCCTTATGGTTCCGGGAAGTTCCTTCGCCTGCCCGGGTTATGTGAGACTGGCTTATTGTGTATCTTATGATACGATCATTAATTCCCTGCCGGAGTTTAAGAAACTGGCAGAAGAGTTTGGACTGTGAAAACGGCGGGGATTGACATTGGGACAACAACGATAAGCGGTGTTGTTCTGGAAAAAGAGGAAAACGGACAGGCAAAGATTCTGGAGGCAAAAACTGTAGAGAACGGTTGCTTTATCGAAACCGGAAATGAATGGGAAAGAATACAGTATGCAAAAGAAATTGTAGAAAGAGCAGTGAATCTGCTGGATTATTTCCTGGAGAAGTATCCGCATGTTGAGCGGATTGGGCTCACAGGGCAGATGCATGGAATTGTCTATGTTGACAAAGAAGGAAATTGTGTCAGTCCGTTATATACATGGCAGGATGCCAGAGGAAGTATCTGCGATGGGGATCAGATTCCTTTAACAGAAGAAATCCGGGAAAGATGTCAAATCCATGCTGCTTCAGGATATGGGCTTGTCACACACATTTATAATATCAGACATAATCTGGTTCTGGATTCGGCTTTGAGCTTCTGTACGATCATGGATTATTTTGGAATGTATTTGACAGGGCGTAAAAAACCATTGGTACATGTGAGCAATGCGGCAGGTTTTGGATTCTTTGACAGCCATAAGATGTGCTTTGAAAAAGAAAAACTGGCTGAAATGGGAGTGGACGTAAACTGGCTGCCTGATGTCTGTACGGGAATAGAAAAATTGGGTACATACAGAGGACGGACAGTTACAACAGCAATCGGAGACAACCAGGCAAGCTTCCTTGGCGCAGCAGGTGATGAGGAGAATACATTACTGGTCAATATGGGAACCGGCGGACAGATTTCTGTTCTTTCCAGTCAGTATTTTGCAGGAGGTGGAATTGAGGCAAGACCTTTCCTGAATGGGAAGTATCTGCTTGCAGGAGCATCTCTGTGTGGAGGCAAGGCATATGCGCTTCTGGAACAGTTTTTCCGAAAAATTGTAAAAGAAGCGACAGGGCAGGATCAGCCATTATACAAAGTAATGGAAAAGATGGCAAGAACAGGGAAAGATTTGAATAGTGAAAGATCTGAAAGTCGAAAGATTAAAGTGGAAACAACATTTGACGGTACGCGGGTGAATCCGGAAAAAAGCGGCAGTATTACCCGGGTAAGTTCCGAAAACTTTACACCTGAAGACTTCTGCTATGGTGTTCTGAAGGGAATGAGCACAGAACTGTATCAGATGTATATGACTATTCAGAATGGAACCGGCATAAAGATCAGGCGTATGATTGGTTCAGGGAATGGACTGAGAAAAAATCCGGTACTGTGCGAAATTATTGAGGATATGTTCAATGCAGAACTTGTTTTGGCAGAATGTGAAGAGGAATCTGCGACAGGAGCGGCAATGAGCAGTAGTATGTAGAACTATAGCAACTCCCCCAGATAATAAAATGAAGCAGTGAAGTGGATTGTGAATAACCAATTGATTTTAATACTGGAATTTGAGGAAAGGGGCTGTCCTGAAAATAGACAGCTCCTTCTTTACTGTCCGATTTATTGTATGTTATTTTTCGTACATGTTCTGATATATTTTGGAGCATGACCGTTAAAATTTTATAGAAAACTGACAAAAAAATTCAAGGAAAAAAAAGACAGCATTTTAAACGCTATAGAAAAAATGTAATTTTTAGAAAAAACAATTATTGTAATAATCTCCCGAACGTGACATAATAAGAATGGAAAAGTAAAGGGCAGGTTAAATTCTGATTAGAGACAGGTAAAATAACCTGCTTACATTATGCGCCGATTTCCTGGGATGAGGATGGAAATCAGGCAGACGACAAAGGAGAAAATAATGGGAATTTTTTCAATGATATTGTCATTGCTGAGCGGAGTAGCGTTATTCCTGTTCGGTATGTCATTGATGGGCGACGGCCTGAAAATGGTTGCCGGAAATAAGCTGGAAGCTTTCCTGTATCGAATGACAAACACACCGCTGAAGGGAGTTGCTCTGGGTACTGGTGTTACCAGCGTGATTCAGTCTTCTTCTGCCACAACCGTTATGGTCATTGGTTTTGTTAACTCAGGTATGATGAAACTGAAACAGGCCATCGGTATTATCATGGGAGCCAACATCGGAACCAGTATTACCGGATGGATCCTCTGTCTTTCTTATATTGACGGAAAGAACGGAATTGCGAAGATTTTATCTACAGCAACAATTTCAGCAGTAGTAGCGATTATTGGTATTATCCTTCGCATGGCATGTAAGCGTTCCGTGCATAAAAATATCGGTAATATCATGCTTGGTTTTGCAATCCTGATGACAGGTATGCAGACAATGAGCGGTGCTGTTTCACCACTGAAGGACAGCCCCACATTTACAAACATGCTGACAATGTTTTCCAACCCGCTGATAGGTATTCTGGTAGGTATTGCATTTACCGCAGTGCTGCAGAGTGCATCTGCCACAGTCGGTGTATTGCAGGCGTTATCTGTAACAGGTATCCTGACATTCTCCAGTGCATTCCCGATCGTTCTTGGTATCGGTGTAGGTGCTGCCTGTCCGGTTCTGATTTCAGCAATCGGTGCGAATAAGAATGGTAAACGTACAGCACTTGTTTATCTGATCAATGACCTGTTTGGTCTTATCCTCTGGTCAGTGATCTTCTACACTATAAATGCTGTTGTGCATTTCGGATTTATGGATATGATCATGTCACCGGTTGCAATTGCTTTACTGAATACAGTATTCCGTGTAGCAACAGTATGTGTTCTTTTCCCGTTCATACCGAAGATCGAGCAGCTGGTGTGCTGGCTTGTAAAAGACAGTGCAGAGGAACTGGAAGATGAAGCAGACTTTGATCTTCTGGAAGAACGTCTTCTGAATTATCCGGCACTTGCTATTGGACAGTGTCATCGTGCCATGAGCGGTATGGCAAGGAAGCTTCGCAAGAATGTCAACCGTGCCATGAACCTTCTGAATGAATATCAGCAGGATAAATTTGACAAGGTACAGAGAAAAGAGAACCTGATCGATAAATACGAAAGCCGTCTTGGGGAATATCTGATGAAGCTCACAAAGCATGAGATGAACAGTGCCCAGACAAGGCAGGCATCCCTTTATCTTCATACCATCAATGACTTTGAGAGAATCGGTGACCATGCATCCTACATTGCCTATATGTCCAGTGAAATGCATGATAATCACACTAATTTCTCACAGGAAGCCTGGGATGAGCTGAATGTAGTAATGGAAGCAGTTCGTGAGGAGATCAATCTTACCTGTCGTGCATTCCTCAATGATGACAAAGAGATGGCACAGAGAGTTGCACCTCTTGGAATGATTATCACATCCTTATGCAATGAGCTGAAGATGCATCATGTAGAGCGTCTGAGTAATGGCAACTGCGGACTGGAAGAGGGAACTGTATATACAGATATTCTCAACAGCTTCAACCGTATTGCAGCACATTGTGCAAGTGCAATGGTAGCCCTTCTCAAGAGTGGGGACGAGAATCCGGATATGCATATCCATGATTCCAAGATTTACCCATCTGACAGCGTGGAATATTATACATACTTCAAGGAATATCGCCAGAAGTATGAAATCGTAAAGAACGAGGAACACATGCGAAGCATGGAACCGGAAGAAGTAGAATAATACTTTTATACTACAAAGCAGTAAATATATATGATATAATGACAGCAGATGATCTGGAAACGGATGTCTGCTGTTTTCTATTATATTACTGGGCATGCAAGATTGTAGGAATGATTTTTTGAATACGTTCCGGAGTGTGCAGACTGACGAGCCAGCAGGCAGGATCATTTTTGTAAATCAAATATATTCATTCAGGCAGAGATTCTTCCTGTAGACTGGATCAGTTATAGCAGGCGGAAATTGTGCAAACATAACACTCTGTAAACATAACACCCAAAGGAGGAAGTAATTATGTTATTCGACAGCAGAACAGTTTATCTCGGTGCATCCAGGGACAAATATGAGCAGTATTGTAAAGCCTTAGATTCAGAGAAAATCAAATACAAAACAAAGAGAGTCAACCACGAAGAAAAAATGACAGCTCCGGGCAGGGGAACTGCCCGCAGTATGGGTGGGAATTTCGGAACAGATAAAACATTGTATGAAATCATGGTCGGAGAGAAAGATTACGACAATGCAATGGGGATTCTGACAGCACTGAAGTAGACGGAACCTATCCTGAAGAAGAAAGTACGCAAAAAAGTGTGCAAGATAGTGTGCAAGATAACGGAAATTCTGGAGGTGTTTTTGTGGGAGAATATAAACCGCACTTGAAGATGAACTTGATCCAAATGACATTACCAGATAAACCGAATAGCAGAAATCAGAGATATATAAAAATATAAAGAAGCAGGAAGGAAAAATAAGATGGAATTTAC
>ENA-OQKW01000131-OQKW01000131.1-human-gut-metagenome-genome-assembly--contig:-NODE-131-length-20811-cov-3.884065_pt1 | contig 20811 bp, 23 predicted proteins | sample MGYA00242657_ERZ504815 | MGnify/ENA primary metagenome ERZ504815 (study PRJEB26092, sample SAMD00036404) | human gut metagenome | host: Homo sapiens | study: EMG produced TPA metagenomics assembly of... | reverse complement strand
AATTTTTTTGCAGAAAAAGGTGAGTGATACATTTGAAGAGTCGGTTGATGTGTGCGTAGATGCGCTTTCCAAGCAATTGACAAAATATAAAGAAAAACTGCGCGGTAAATAAAAAAAATCGACGTGAAAAGTTTTTTTGAGATTTTAAAAATAAATATCTAAACTTTGCAGCCGCTTAACCATCCAAAGGTGGAATGGTTGTCGAAGTTAGGTATGACAAAGCCTCTTTAGCTCAGTTGGCCAGAGCACGTGATTTGTAATCTCGGGGTCGTTGGTTCGAATCCGACAAGAGGCTCAAGAAAAGGTGCTGAGAAGCTAGTTGTTCTTTGAAAAATAAGTTGGGCAAATACCAGAGTGGCCAAATGGGGCAGACTGTAAATCTGCTGTCTTTCGACTTCGGTGGTTCGAATCCATCTTTGCCCACACTTTTTGAGACTTGAAAGGTCTTTGGTTTTTGCGGAAGTAGCTCAGTTGATAGAGCATTAGCCTTCCAAGCTGAGGGTCGCGGGTTTGAGCCCCGTCTTCCGCTCTTTTTTTGCTGTTATAGCTCAGTGGTAGAGCACTTCCTTGGTAAGGAAGAGGTCACGAGTTCAAGTCTCGTTAACAGCTCTTTGATAACGTAATTGCTGATTATTAATCAAATAAATAACAAGTAAAGCTATGGCTAAAGAGAAATTTGAACGTTCGAAACCGCACGTTAACATTGGTACTATCGGTCACGTTGACCACGGTAAAACCACTTTGACTGCTGCTATCACTACTGTGTTGGACTAAAAAAGGTCTTTCAGAATTGCGTTCTTTCGATTCTATCGACAACGCTCCTGAAGAAAAAGAAAGAGGTATTACTATCAATACTTCTCACGTAGAATATCAAACTGACAAATCGTCACTATGCTCACGTTGACTGTCCGGGTCACGCCGACTATGTAAAAAACATGGTTACAGGTGCTGCTCAGATGGATGGTGCAATTATTGTTTGTGCTGCAACTGATGGTCCGATGCCTCAGACTCGTGAACACATCCTGTTGGCTCGTCAGGTAAACGTACCTCGTTTGGTTGTTTTCTTGAACAAGTGTGATATGGTTGATGATGAAGAAATGTTGGAATTGGTAGAAATGGAAATGCGTGAATTGCTTTCATTCTATGATTTCGATGGCGATAATACTCCTATTATTCGTGGTTCTGCATTAGGTGCTTTGAATGGTGTTCCTCAATGGGAAGATAAAGTAATGGAGTTGATGGATGCAGTTGATACTTGGATTCCATTGCCTCCGCGTGATATTGATAAACCTTTCTTGATGCCTGTTGAAGACGTGTTCTCTATCACTGGTCGTGGTACTGTTGCTACAGGTCGTATCGAAGCTGGTATTATCCATGTAGGTGACGAAGTTGAAATTCTTGGTTTGGGTGAAGATAAGAAATCAGTTGTTACTGGCGTTGAAATGTTCCGTAAATTATTGGATCAAGGTGAAGCTGGTGATAATGTTGGTTTGTTGTTGCGTGGTATCGACAAAAACGAAATCAAACGTGGTATGATTTTGTGTAAGCCGGGTCAGGTTAAGGCTCACTCTAAGTTCAAAGCTGAGGTTTATATCTTGAAGAAAGAAGAAGGTGGTCGTCATACTCCGTTCCATAACAAGTATCGTCCTCAGTTCTACTTGCGTACTATGGACTGTACAGGTGAAATCACTTTGCCGGAAGGAACTGAAATGGTAATGCCTGGTGATAACGTAACTATTACAGTTGAGTTGATCTACCCGGTTGCATTGAATGTAGGTTTGCGTTTTGCTATTCGTGAAGGTGGACGTACTGTAGGTGCAGGTCAGATTACAGAACTCCTTGACTAATCACTAGATAATTAATATGATCAGTTCTCGGTCGTAAGACACCGGGAACTGATTTTTACGGGAGTAGCTCAGTTGGTAGAGCACCGGTCTCCAAAACCGGGTGTCGGGAGTTCGAGCCTCTCCTCCCGTGCTAAACTTGAAAGAATATGTTTCAGAAAGTAGCAAATTATTGTAAAGAATCTTATGACGAATTAGTCCATAAAGTATCATGGCCTACTCGTAAAGAACTTTCTAGTAGCGCAGTGGTTGTTTTATATGCTTCCCTACTCATTGCGCTAGTTGTTTTTCTTATGGATTCAGCCTTCCAGTTTGTAATGGAGGATATTATCTATCCGCACTAATTAATTGAATAAAATGTCTGAGATTGAAAAAAAGTGGTACGTATTACGTGCTGTTAGTGGAAAAGAAAGCAAGGTTAAGGAGTATCTTGATGCTGACATTAAGAACAGTGATCTTAGCGAGTATGTGTCTCAGGTGTTGATTCCTACCGAGAAAGTGTATCAGGTTCGCAATGGTAAGAAAATTGTGAAAGAAAGAAGTTATCTTCCCGGATACGTTTTAGTCGAGGCCGCTTTGGTCGGTGAGGTTGCTCATCATTTGAGATACACTCCGAATGTAATCGGTTTCTTGGGAGGTTCCGAAAATCCGGTTCCTTTGAGACAATCGGAAGTGAATCGTATACTTGGTACGGTGGATGAACTTCAGGAAGGTGGTGAGGAACTTAATGTACCTTATACCGTAGGAGAAACAGTGAAAGTTACCGTTGGACCGTTCAGTGGCTTCAGTGGTCTCATTGAAGAGGTGAATACCGAAAAACGGAAGTTGAAGGTTATGGTTAAGATCTTCGGACGTAAAACTCCGCTGGAACTTGGCTTTATGGATGTCGAGAAAGAATAATGCATTCTGTTACGTGCATTGGACTTTCGCTATAATTAATATATAAAAATTAGAAACAAAATGGCTAAAGAAGTTGCTGGACTAATCAAATTACAGATTAAAGGAGGCGCTGCAAATCCATCACCTCCCGTTGGACCTGCTTTGGGTTCTAAGGGTATTAATATCATGGAATTTTGCAAGCAATTCAATGCCAGAACCCAGGACAAAGCAGGTAAGATTTTACCTGTAATCATTACCTACTACGCAGATAAGTCTTTTGATTTTGTTATCAAGACTCCTCCCGTAGCTATTCAATTGCTTGAATTGGCTAAGATTAAGAGTGGTTCTGCTGAGCCTAACCGTAAGAAAATTGCCGAGATTACTTGGGAACAGGTTCGTACGATTGCTCAGGACAAATTGGTGGACTTGAACTGTTTCACTGTAGAAGCTGCCATGACAATGGTTGCTGGTACGGCTAGAAGTATGGGTATCACTGTAAAAGGGGAGTTCCCGGTTAATAACTAATAAACTTCAATTAGAATGGGTAAACTGACAAAAAATCAAAAGTTGGCTGCAGAAAAAATTGAAGCAGGGAAAGCATACTCACTGAAAGAAGCTGCACAGTTAGTTAAAGATATTACTTTTTCTAAGTTTGATGCTTCATTAGATATTGACGTACGTTTAGGTGTAGACCCTCGTAAAGCTAACCAGATGGTTCGTGGTGTAGTTTCATTGCCTCACGGAACAGGTAAGCAAGTGCGTGTTTTGGTTCTGTGTACACCTGATGCTGAAGCTGCTGCAAAAGAAGCTGGTGCTGACTATGTTGGTCTTGATGAATATATTGAAAAGATCAAAGGTGGATGGACTGATATTGATGTAATCATTACAATGCCGTCTATCATGGGTAAGATCGGTGCTTTGGGTCGTGTTCTTGGTCCTCGTGGATTAATGCCGAATCCGAAGAGTGGTACTGTAACTATGGATGTAGCTAAGGCTGTTAAGGAAGTTAAGCAAGGTAAGATTGACTTTAAGGTTGATAAGAGCGGTATCGTTCATACTTCAATTGGCAAGGTTTCTTTCACTGCAGATCAGATTCGTGATAATGCGAAAGAATTTATCGCTACTATCATTAAATTGAAACCAAGTTCAGCTAAGGGTACTTATATTAAGAGTATTTATCTTTCAAGTACTATGAGTAAGGGTATCAAGATTGATCCCAAAACTGTAGAAGAAAACTAACAATAAGGAGGAATCATGAGAAAGGAAGATAAAGGCGTTATTATTGGTCAGTTGGCTGAAACCGTTAAGCAATACGGACATTTCTATTTGGTTGACACAACTGCTATGGATGCAGCTAAGACAAGTGAACTGAGAAGAAAATGTTTCAAAGCAGGTATTAAGCTGGTTGTTGTGAAGAATTCTTTGCTTCACAAAGCTCTGATGAGCATGGAAGGTGTTGATTTCTCTCCGTTGTTCGATTCTTTAAAAGGTACAACTTCAGTAATGTTTAGCGAAGTAGCTAACGCTCCTGCAAAGTTGTTGAAAGAATACAAAGAGGAAATTCCTGCATTGAAAGCAGCTTATGCTGAAGAAGGTTTCTATGTAGGTGCTAATCAACTGGATGCTCTTTGCAACATTAAGAGTAAGAATGAAGTTATTGCTGATATTATTGCATTGCTGCAATCACCGGCGAAAAATGTTATTTCTGCTCTTCAATCAGGTGGTAACACCATTCATGGAGTTCTTAAGACTCTGGGCGAACGTGCCGAATAATCAATTTTATAATCAATTAGTAACAAACAATTAAAATCATACAAAAATGGCAGATTTGAAAGCTTTTGCAGAACAATTAGTTAACTTGACAGTAAAAGAAGTTAATGAACTTGCAACTATCCTTAAAGAAGAATACGGTATTGAACCTGCTGCTGCAGCTGTAGCTGTTGCTGCTGGTCCTGCTGCTGGTGCAGCTGCTGCTGAAGAAAAAACATCTTTTGATGTAGTTTTGAAGAGCGCTGGTGCTGCAAAATTGCAGGTTGTTAAAGCCGTTAAAGAAGCATGTGGTCTTGGCTTGAAAGAAGCTAAAGACATGGTAGACGGTGCTCCTAGCACAGTAAAAGAAGGCTTGGCTAAAGACGAAGCTGAATCACTGAAGAAAACTTTGGAAGAAGCTGGAGCTGAAGTTGAGCTTAAATAATATTAGCCTGAGTATCAGGTAATACGGTTAGGAATCCTCTGGTAGAGGATTCTTAACCTTTTTGTGTCTATATTATTATTAAGTTCTACAAAATATTAACAAATGTCTTCAAATACTGAAAATCAAAGAGTTAATTTTGCTTCCATCAAGAATCCGATGAAGTATCCGGATTTCTTGGAAGTGCAATTGAAGTCATTCCAAGACTTTTTACAGTTGGATACCCCGCCCGAAAAGCGTAAGAATGACGGGCTGTATAAGGTATTCGCTGAAAACTTCCCTATTGCTGACACTCGTAATAACTTTGTCCTTGAATTCTTGGACTATTACATTGATCCGCCTCACTATTCAATAGACGAGTGTTTGGAGCGCGGGCTCACATACAGCGTGCCTTTGAAAGACAAAACTGAAGTTGTATTGTACTGATCCTGATCATGAAGTATTTCGATACGGTTATTCAGGATTGTTTATCGTGGGTCCTATTCCGTATATGACTCCGAAAGGTAACTTTTGTTATTAATGGTGCTGAGCGTGTAGTTGTTTCTCAGTTGCACCGTTCTCCGGGCGTGTTCTTTGGTCAGAGCGTGCATGCTAACGGTACTAAATTGTACTCTGCCCGTATTATTCCATTCAAAGGTTCATGGATCGAATTCGCTACAGATATTAACAATGTAATGTATGCGTATATCGACCGTAAAAAGAAATTGCCTGTTACTACTCTGTTAAGAGCTGTAGGTTTTGAAAATGATAAAGATATCCTCGAAATCTTCAATTTGGCTGAAGACGTTAAGGTTAATAAGACTAACTTGAAGAAAGTCGTAGGAAGAAAACTCGCTGCTCGTGTTTTAAAAACATGGACAGAAGATTTCGTAGATGAAGACACAGGTGAAGTTGTTTCTATTGAACGTAATGAGGTTATTATCGACCGTGAAACTGTGATTGAAGAGGATCATATCGATGAAATTATAGACTCAGGCGTTCAGAATATCCTTGTTCACAAGGAAGAAGCGAATTCATCCGACTACTCTATTATATTTAATACCCTTCAGAAAGACCCGAGCAACTCTGAAAAAGAGGCTGTACTTTACATTTACCGTCAGTTGCGTAATGCAGATCCGGCTGATGATGCCAGTGCTCGTGAGGTTATCAATAACCTGTTCTTCTCTGAAAAAAGATATGACCTTGGCGAGGTAGGACGTTACAGAATCAACAAAAAGTTGGGACTGACTACGGACATGGATGTGAAGGTATTGACAAAACAAGATATTATTGAAATCATTAAGTATCTGATTGAGCTGATTAACTCTAAAGCGGATGTTGATGATATTGACCACTTGAGTAACCGTCGTGTACGTACTGTAGGAGAACAGTTGTCCAATCAATTTGCGATTGGTCTGGCACGTATGTCTCGTACCATCCGTGAGCGTATGAATGTGCGTGACAATGAAGTGTTTACTCCGATTGATTTGATTAATGCGAAGACTATTTCTTCTGTTATCAATTCATTCTTTGGAACAAATGCTTTGTCGCAGTTCATGGATCAAACTAATCCATTGGCTGAAATCACTCACAAGCGTCGTTTGTCAGCGTTAGGACCTGGTGGTCTGTCACGTGAACGTGCTGGTTTTGAGGTTCGTGACGTACACTATACTCATTATGGTCGTTTGTGTCCGATTGAAACTCCTGAAGGTCCGAATATCGGTTTGATTTCTTCTTTGTGTGTGTATGCTAAGATTAATGAACTTGGCTTTATTTCAACTCCTTATCGTAAAGTAGCTGATGGTAAGGTGGATATATCTGATGAAGGTATTGAATATCTGACAGCCGAAGAGGAAGAGGATAAGATAATCGCTCAGGGTAATGCTCCATTGGATGATGAAGGCAAATTTGTTCGTGAGAAAGTAAAAGCTCGTCGTGATGCTGATTATCCTGTTGTTACTCCTGACCAGGTAGAGTTGATGGATGTTTCTCCACAGCAGATTGCTTCTATCGCTGCTTCTTTGATTCCGTTCTTGGAACATGACGATGCTAACCGTGCATTGATGGGATCAAACATGATGCGCCAGGCAGTTCCTTTGTTGCGTACAGAGGCTCCTATTGTAGGTACAGGTATTGAAAAACAGTTGGTTGAAGACTCTCGTACTCAGATTGCAGCAGAGGGTGATGGTGTTGTAGAATATGTCGATGCAACAACTATTCGTATCTTGTATGACAGAAATGAAGATGAGGAATTTGTAAGCTTTGAACCTGCTTTGAAGGAATACAGAATTCCTAAATTCCGTAAGACTAATCAGAGCATGACCATTGACCTCCGTCCTACTTGTGATAAAGGACAGCGTGTGAAGAAGGGTGATATCCTGACTGAAGGATATTCAACTCAGGGTGGTGAGCTTGCATTGGGTAAAAACCTGTTGGTGGCTTATATGCCTTGGAAAGGTTATAACTACGAGGATGCTATTGTATTGAATGAACGCGTTGTACGTGAGGACTTGCTGACTTCTGTACACGTTGATGAATATATTTTGGAGGTCCGCGAAACGAAACGCGGTATGGAAGAATTAACTTCTGATATTCCTAACGTGAGTGAAGAAGCTACTAAAGATTTGGATGAAAACGGTATTGTACGTGTAGGTGCACGTATCGAACCGGGTGATATCCTGATTGGTAAGATTACTCCGAAAGGTGAATCAGATCCTTCTCCGGAAGAAAAATTGCTTCGTGCTATTTTCGGTGATAAGGCAGGTGATGTGAAGGATGCTTCATTGAAAGCTTCTCCGTCATTACGTGGTGTCGTTATTGACAAGAAGTTGTTCTCACGTGTTATCAAGAGCAGAAGTGAGAAGAATGCCGATAAGGCTATTCTGCCTAAACTGAATGATGAATTCGAAGAAAAGGCAGCAAAACTGAAAGATATCTTGATTGAGAAACTATTGGTTTTGACTAATGGTAAGGTTTCCCAAGGAGTGAAAGATTATTTGGGAACGGAAGTTATTGCCAAGGGGGCGAAGTTCACCAAACGCGATTTGGAATCATTGGATTATACTATTATCCAGTTGAGCAAGTGGACAGCTGATGCTCATAAGAATGACATGATTCGTGACTTGGTGATGAATTATTTGAAGAAATATAAAGAATTGGATGCTGAATTAAAGCGTAAGAAGTTTGCTATCACTATCGGTGATGAACTTCCTGCGGGCATTATTCAGATGGCTAAGGTTTATATTGCCAAGAAGCGTAAGATTGGTGTAGGTGATAAGATGGCGGGACGTCACGGTAACAAGGGTATTGTTTCTCGTGTGGTTCGTCAGGAAGATATGCCGTTCTTAGCAGATGGTACTCCAGTAGATATCGTATTGAATCCGTTGGGTGTGCCTTCTCGTATGAATATTGGTCAGATTTTCGAAGCCGTATTAGGTCGTGCCGGAAAAGAGTTGGGTGTGAAATTTGCTACTCCTATTTTTGACGGTGCTTCTATGGATGATTTAAATGAATGGACAGATAAAGCTGGATTGCCTCGTTATTGTAAGACTTATCTTTGTGATGGTGGTACAGGCGAACGCTTTGACCAACCTGCAACAGTGGGTGTAACTTATATGTTGAAACTAGGGCATATGGTTGAAGATAAGATGCATGCCCGTTCTATCGGTCCGTACTCCCTTATTACTCAGCAGCCGCTTGGTGGTAAGGCACAGTTCGGTGGTCAGCGTTTCGGAGAAATGGAAGTTTGGGCGCTTGAAGCATTCGGCGCAGCACATATCTTACAGGAAATCCTGACCATTAAGTCTGATGACGTTGTAGGACGCTCAAAGGCTTACGAAGCTATTGTGAAAGGTGAACCTATGCCAACTCCGGGTATCCCCGAATCTCTGAATGTATTGTTACACGAACTGAGAGGTCTTGGCTTGAGTATCAACCTTGAATAATAAAAAAATATAACTCTTTACATTATAAATAAGGAAGTATGGCTTTTAGAAAAGAAACTAAGATAAAGAGTAATTTCTCGAAAATCTCAATTGGCTTGGCTTCACCCGAAGAAATCCTTGAGAATTCGAGCGGTGAGGTGTTGAAGCCTGAAACGATCAACTACCGTACCTACAAACCGGAACGTGATGGTTTGTTCTGCGAGCGTATTTTCGGTCCGGTGAAAGATTACGAATGTCATTGCGGTAAGTACAAACGTATCCGTTATAAAGGTATTGTTTGTGACCGATGTGGCGTTGAAGTGACTGAAAAGAAGGTCCGTCGTGAACGTATGGGACATATTCAGTTAGTTGTGCCTGTAGCGCATATCTGGTATTTTCGTTCATTGCCGAACAAGATCGGTTATTTGTTGGGGCTGCCTACAAAGAAACTAGACGCTATTGTATATTATGAACGTTATGTGGTTATCCAGCCGGGTGTGAAGGCTGAAGATGGCATTAATAAATATGATTTGCTTTCTGAAGAAGAGTATTTGGATATCTTGGATACACTTCCTAAAGAAAACCAATATTTGGAAGATACAGATCCGAATAAGTTTATAGCTAAGATGGGAGCAGAAGCCATTTATGATCTGCTCTCAACTTTGGATTTGGATGCTTTATCTTATGAATTACGTCATAAAGCAAGTAATGATTCTTCGCAGCAACGCAAGAACGAGGCTTTGAAGCGTCTGCAGGTAGTTGAATCGTTCCGTGCATCTCGCGGACGTAATAAACCTGAATGGATGATTGTACGTATTGTGCCGGTTATTCCTCCTGAACTGCGTCCATTGGTTCCGTTGGATGGTGGCCGTTTCGCTACCTCTGACTTGAATGACTTGTATCGTCGTGTGATTATCCGTAACAACCGTTTGAAGCGACTGATTGAAATCAAGGCTCCCGAAGTGATTTTGCGTAACGAAAAACGTATGTTGCAGGAGGCTGTCGATTCCTTGTTCGATAACTCACGTAAATCAAGTGCAGTGAAGACTGACGCTAATCGTCCATTGAAATCACTGTCCGATAGCTTGAAGGGTAAGCAAGGACGTTTCCGTCAGAATTTGCTGGGTAAGCGTGTTGACTACTCTGCTCGTTCGGTTATTGTTGTTGGTCCTGAATTGAAGATGGGTGAATGTGGTATCCCTAAACTGATGGCTGCAGAGCTTTACAAGCCGTTTATCATCCGTAAGTTGATTGAACGTGGTATTGTGAAGACTGTAAAATCTGCAAAGAAGATTGTAGACCGCAAGGAGCCTGTGATCTGGGATATCTTGGAACATGTCATGAAAGGTCATCCTGTATTGCTGAACCGTGCGCCGACTCTGCACCGTTTGGGTATTCAGGCTTTCCAACCGCATATGATTGAAGGTAAAGCTATTCAATTGCACCCGTTGGCTTGTACAGCGTTCAATGCCGACTTCGATGGTGACCAGATGGCGGTTCACTTGCCTTTGAGTAATGATGCGATTCTGGAAGCACAGATGTTGATGCTTCAAGCTCATAACATTCTGAATCCTGCTAATGGTGCTCCTATTACTGTGCCTGCACAGGATATGGTACTTGGTTTGTATTATATTACCAAGCTGAGAAAAGGGGCTAAAGGTGAAGGCTTGACTTTCTACGGTCCGGAAGAGGCTTTGATTGCTTATAATGAAGGTAAAGTGGATATTCATGCTATCGTCAACGTAGTGGTGAAGGACTTGGACAAAGATGGCAAAATCGTAGATGTGATGATGAAAGAAACCTCCGTAGGGCGTGTGATTGTAAATGAAATCGTTCCAGCGGAAGTGGGGTACTTGAATACCATTATTTCCAAAAAGTCTTTGCGAGATATCATTAGTGATGTTATCAAAGCTGTCGGTGTTGCACGTGCTTGTGAATTCTTGGATGGTATTAAGAACTTAGGTTACTATATGGCGTTCAAGGGTGGTCTGTCATTCAACTTGGGTGATATTATTATCCCGAAAGAAAAAGAAGAACTGGTAAAACGTGGTAATGAGGAAGTGGAACAGATTATGATGAACTATAATATGGGTTTCATTACTGACAATGAACGTTATAACCAGGTTATCGATACATGGACTCACGTGAACAGTGACCTGTCTGATATACTTTACAAGACGATTAAGAATGATGACCAAGGCTTCAATTCAGTATTTATGATGCTTGATTCCGGGGCCCGTGGTTCTAAAGAGCAGATTCGTCAGTTGTCTGGTATGCGTGGTTTGATGGCAAAACCGCAGAAAGCCGGTGCTGAAGGCGCACAGATTATTGAAAACCCTATTCTTTCAAACTTTAAAGAAGGTTTGTCTGTGTTAGAGTATTTTATTTCTACCCACGGTGCTCGTAAAGGTTTGGCGGATACAGCGTTGAAGACTGCTGATGCGGGATACTTGACCCGCCGTCTGGTAGACGTGTCGCATGATGTGATTATCAATGAAGAAGACTGTGGAACACTTCGTGGTTTGGTTTGTACGGCTTTGAAGAATAACGATGAAGTTATTGCTACTTTGTACGAACGTATTCTAGGACGTGTTTCTGTACATGATATCGTCCATCCTACTACTGGTAAACTGATTGTAGCCGGTGGAGAGGAGATTACAGAGGATATTGCGCAGGAAATCGAGGATTCTCCGATTGAAAGCGTTGAAATCCGTTCGGTATTAACTTGTGAATCTAAGAAAGGGGTATGTGCTAAGTGTTATGGACGTAACTTGGCATCCAGTCGTATGGTTCAGAAAGGTGAAGCAGTCGGCGTAATCGCTGCCCAATCTATTGGTGAGCCGGGTACACAGTTGACATTGCGTACATTCCATGCCGGTGGTATCGCAGGTAATATGGCTGCTAATGCAAGCATTGTGGCCAAGAATAATGCACGTTTGGAATTCGAAGAATTGCGTACGGTAGATACGGTTGATGAAATGGGTGAGGCTGTGAAAGTGGTAGTCGGTCGTTTGGCTGAAGTCCGCTTTATCGATGTGAATACAGGGATTATCCTGTCAACTCATAATGTGCCTTATGGTTCAAAATTATATGCTGCGGACGGTGATATTGTTGAGAAGGGAAAACTGATTGCTAAGTGGGATCCGTTCAACGCTGTTATTATTACAGAGGCTACTGGTAAGATTGAATTCGAGAGTGTGGTTGAAAACGTAACTTATAAGGTAGAGTCTGATGAAGCTACCGGTTTGCGTGAAATTATCATTATCGAGTCTAAGGATAAGACAAAAGTACCTTCTGCCCATATTGTAACCGAGGATGGTAATTTGATCCGTACTTATAACTTACCCGTGGGGGGGCATGTTGTGGTTGAAAACGGTCAGGCAGTGAAAGCTGGTGACATTATTGTGAAGATTCCTCGTGCTGTAGGCAAGGCTGGTGATATCACTGGTGGTCTTCCTCGTGTTACAGAACTGTTTGAGGCTCGTAACCCATCTAATCCTGCTGTCGTTTCTGAAATAGACGGTGAAATTACTATGGGTAAGATTAAGCGTGGTAACCGTGAAATTATTGTCACATCTAAGACAGGTGAAGTGAAAAAGTATTTGGTGAATCTGTCTAAACAAATATTGGTTCAGGAGAATGACTACGTTCGTGCCGGAACTCCGTTATCTGACGGTGCGATTACTCCTGCTGACATTTTGGCCATTAAAGGTCCCACGGCTGTACAGGAATATATCGTAAATGAAGTGCAAGACGTTTACCGTTTGCAGGGTGTGAAGATTAACGACAAACACTTTGAGATTATTGTTCGTCAAATGATGCGTAAGGTAGAAATCGATGAGCCGGGCGATACTCGCTTCTTGGAACAGCAGGTAGTGGATAAGCAAGAGTTCATGGAAGAAAACGATCGTATTTGGGGCAAGAAAGTAGTTGTTGACTCTGGTGATTCTCAGAATTTGCAGCCGGGTCAGATTGTTACTGCCCGTAAGTTGCGTGATGAGAACAGTATGTTGAAACGTCGTGATTTGAAGCCTGTTGAGGTACGTGATGCTATTCCTGCTACATCTACTCAGATTCTGCAAGGTATTACCCGTGCCGCTTTGGGAACTTCAAGTTTCATGTCTGCTGCATCATTCCAGGAAACAACGAAAGTTTTGAATGAGGCTGCCATCAATGGTAAGGTTGATAGATTGGAGGGTATGAAGGAGAATGTGATTTGTGGTCACTTGATTCCTGCCGGTACCGGTCAGCGTGAATTCGAAAAGATTATTGTTGGTTCGAAGGAAGAATATGATCGCATTCTTGCTAATCGTAAGAATGTACTCGATTATAGTGAGGTAGAGTAATTTTTAATACATACACTGTAAAAGAGGCTGATTTCTGTTTAAGAAATCAGCCTCTTTAGGTTTATAGTAAATGCTATAGGAAAATTATATAGAATAATCAGTATGTTGTATTATTACAAATAAATGTCTATATTTGTACTCCAACCAAAGAATAGAAGTTGGGGACCTTGAAATTCAGAATATTTTTTAATGCTAAAGTATAAAATCATGGAAAACGAAAAAAATAACAATCAGTTGCAGATAGAGTTGAAAGAAGAAGTAGCTCAAGGAACGTATGCAAATCTTGCCATTATTACCCATTCCAGTTCGGAATTTATTGTTGATTTTGTGCGTGTAATGCCGGGATTACCTAAAGCTGGAGTGCAGTCACGTATTGTACTGACTCCTGAACATGCAAAACGTTTGATGTATGCATTACAGGAGAATGTTGCAAAATACGAACGTAATTTTGGACCTATTCGAATGCCGGAAGAAATGAATGGGGGAAATAATGGACCGGATGGAAAAACATTCATTCCTCCTATAAGCGGATTTAAAGGGGAAGCATAAGGGCTTTTGTAGCAAAAATAACATAGTAGTCTGTTTTTCAAAAACTTTTTTTGAGAAACAGACTATTTTTATTAGTAGAAAGTATTGTTTATTAAAATGTTATTCGTAACTTTGCAGCCCAAAATGTATAGTTTTGGACTTAGTACAGCAAATTAATAAACAATATATAATAATTAAAAATCAAACAAAATGCCTACTATTCAACAATTAGTAAGAAAAGGAAGAGAGGTTTTGGTTGAGAAGAGTAAATCTCCGGCACTGGATTCATGTCCTCAAAGACGTGGCGTTTTGTGTTCGTGTGTATACTACTACTCCGAAAAAGCCGAATTCAGCAATGCGTAAAGTTGCTCGTGTGCGTCTGACTAACTCTAAGGAAGTAAACTCTTATATTCCGGGAGAAGGTCATAACTTGCAGGAACACTCAATCGTGTTGGTTCGTGGTGGTCGTGTGAAAGACCTTCCGGGTGTACGTTATCACATCGTTCGTGGTACTTTGGATACAGCAGGCGTAGCTGGTCGTACACAAAGACGTTCTAAATATGGTGCGAAGCGTCCTAAAGCAGGACAAGCTGCAGCTCCTGCAAAAGGAAAAGGAAAGAAGTAAATTGTAACTGAATTCCTGAAACAAAGAATATTAATTTAAGTTTTGGTTTGTTGGAATAAGCTATAAAGGTTGAGTAAATGCTTCAGAGGAAGCGTTGAAGTAAACGGAAAAAGTGCAGCCCAAACAAAACATTATTTTGAGAAAAATGAGAAAGCAAACCAAAAAAACGTGTGATCCTTCCGGATCCGGTATTTAATGATCAGAAGGTTTCTAAATTCGTAAATCACTTGATGTATGATGGAAAAAAGAATACATCTTATGAGATCTTCTATGCAGCATTGGAAACAGTGAAAACAAAACTTCCTAATGAAGAAAAATCAGCTTTGGAAATCTGGAAGAAAGCTTTGGATAATGTAACTCCGCAGATTGAAGTAAAGTCTCGTCGTGTAGGTGGCGCTACTTTCCAGGTTCCTACTGAAATTCGTCCTGATCGTAAAGAGTCAATCTCAATGAAAAACTTGATTCTTTTCGCTCGTAAACGCGGTGGTAAATCAATGGCAGATAAACTGGCAGCTGAGATTATTGACGCTTTCAACGAACAGGGTGGTGCTTATAAGCGTAAAGAAGATATGCACCGTATGGCTGAAGCTAACCGTGCATTCGCTCACTTTAGATTCTAATCAAGTAATAATTAATAAGTAAAGGACGAAGATGGCTAAACATGATTTGCATTTGACCCGCAATATCGGTATCATGGCTCACATTGATGCTGGTAAGACAACGACTTCAGAACGTATTTTGTTCTACACTGGCTTGACTCACAAAATTGGTGAGGTGCATGATGGTGCAGCAACAATGGACTGGATGGAGCAGGAGCAGGAACGTGGTATTACTATTACATCTGCTGCTACTACTACTCGTTGGAAATATGCGGGAAATACTTATAAAATAAACTTGATTGACACTCCGGGACACGTTGACTTTACTGCTGAAGTAGAACGTTCTTTACGTGTCTTGGATGGAGCTGTTGCAGCTTATTGTGCGGTTGGTGGTGTTGAACCTCAGTCAGAAACCGTATGGCGTCAGGCTGATAAATACAATGTGCCTCGTATTGGTTACGTTAATAAAATGGACCGTTCTGGTGCTGACTTTTTCGAAGTTGTTCGCCAGATGAAGGATGTATTAGGCGCAAATGCTTGCCCTGTGGTAATTCCTATTGGTGCTGAAGAGAGCTTCAAAGGAGTTGTTGATTTGATCAAAATGAAAGCTATTTTGTGGCACGATGAAACAATGGGTGCAGATTATAGCGTAGAAGAAATTCCGGCGAACTTGGTTGATGAAGCTAATGAATGGAGAGAGAAAATGCTCGAAAAAGTGGCTGAATTTGACGATGCTTTAATGGAGAAATTCTTTGATGATCCTTCTACAATCACTGAAGAAGAAATCTTGCGTGCTTTGCGTGCAGGTACATTGAAAATGGATATCGTTCCGATGTTCTGCGGCTCTTCATTCAAGAATAAGGGAGTTCAGACATTGCTTGACTATGTTTGTGCGTTCTTGCCTTCTCCGTTGGATACACCTGCTATTGTAGGTACTAATCCGACTACAGGAGCAGAGGAAGACCGTAAACCTAGCGAGGATGAAAAAACATCAGCTTTGGCATTTAAGATTGCAACTGACCCCTATGTCGGACGTTTGACTTTCTTCCGCGTTTACTCTGGTAAGGTAGAGGCTGGTTCATATATCTATAACACTCGTTCGGGTAAAAAAGAACGTGTATCACGTTTGTTCCAGATGCACTCAAACAAACAGAATCCTGTAGAGGTGATTGGAGCTGGTGATATTGGTGCCGGTGTTGGTTTCAAGGATATCCGTACAGGTGATACGTTGTGTGATGAAGATGCACCGATCGTATTGGAATCAATGGAATTCCCTGATCCTGTAATTGGTATTGCAGTTGAACCTAAGACTCAGAAAGATTTGGACAAGTTGTCTAATGGCTTGGCTAAACTGGCTGAAGAAGACCCGACATTTACTGTTAAGACTGATGAGCAGTCCGGTCAGACTATTATTTCCGGTATGGGTGAGCTTCATTTGGATATTATTATCGACCGTCTGAAACGTGAGTTTAAAGTAGAATGTAACCAGGGTAAACCTCAGGTTAACTATAAGGAAGCTATCACTAAGACTGTTGAATTGCGTGAAGTTTATAAGAAGCAGTCTGGTGGTCGTGGTAAGTTTGCCGATATCATTGTGGCAATCGGCCCGGTTGACGAAGACTTTACACAAGGTGGTTTGCAGTTTATTGATGAAGTGAAGGGCGGTAATGTTCCTAAGGAATTTATCCCATCAGTTCAGAAAGGTTTCCAGACCGCAATGAAGAATGGTGTGTTGGCAGGGTATCCGCTTGATTCACTGAAAGTAGTTTTGAAGGATGGTTCATTCCATCCGGTTGACTCTGACCAGTTGTCATTCGAGATCTGTGCTATCCAGGCTTACAAAAATGCATGTGCTAAAGCAGGTCCTGTATTGACTGAACCTATTATGAAACTGGAGGTTGTAACTCCTGAAGAAAACATGGGTGATGTTATTGGTGACTTGAATAAGCGTCGTGGTCAAGTAGAAGGTATGGAATCAAGCCGTTCTGGAGCTCGTATTGTAAAAGCTAAAGTACCTTTGGCAGAAATGTTTGGTTACGTAACAGCTTTGCGTACTATTACTTCGGGCCGTGCTACATCATCTATGACTTATGATCATCATGCTCAAGTTTCCAGCTCTATTGCTAAGGCTGTACTTGAAGAAGTGAAAGGTCGCGTAGACTTAGTATAATAAAAAAAGCAGGGGCGACGGGTTAGCGAATGACTCTTAATCCGGCCCCACTTTATATTTAATCATTTTTTAATTTAAAATTTAATGAGTCAAAAAATTAGAATTAAACTGAAATCTTACGATCACAACTTGGTAGACAAGTCTGCTGAAAAGATCGTTAGAACAGTGAAGGCAACAGGTGCTATTGTTAGCGGTCCTATCCCATTGCCTACACACAAGCGTATTTTTACGGTAAACCGTTCGACTTTCGTTAACAAGAAGTCACGTGAACAGTTTGAATTGTCTTCTTACAAGAGATTAATCGACATCTATAGCTCAACAGCTAAGACAGTAGACGCTCTGATGAAGTTGGAATTACCGAGTGGAGTTGAAGTAGAAATTAAAGTTTAATGCATTTAAAAATTAACTGAAATGCCAGGATTATTAGGAAAGAAAATCGGAATGACATCCGTTTTCAGTGCTGATGGTAAAAATGTACCATGCACTGTTATCGAAGCTGGTCCTTGTGTAGTTACTCAGATTAAGAGTGTTGAGAAAGACGGCTATGCAGCTGTTCAGGTAGGTTTCCAGGACAAAAAGGAAAAGCATACTACCAAACCTTTGATGGGGCACTTTAAAAAAGCTGGTGTAACTCCGAAGAGACACTTGGCCGAGTTCAAAGATTTTGAAACAGAATTGAATTTGGGAGACACTATTACAGTGGAGTTGTTCAATGATGCGGCTTATGTTGACGTTGTTGGTACTTCTAAAGGTAAAGGCTTCCAAGGTGTAGTTAAAAGACATGGATTTGGTGGAGTAGGTCAGACTACTCACGGTCAGCACAACCGCGCTCGTAAACCGGGTTCTATCGGTGCATGTTCTTACCCTGCAAAAGTATTTAAAGGAATGCGTATGGGTGGCCAAATGGGTGGTGACCGCGTTACTACACATAACTTACAGGTATTAAAAGTGATTCCGGAACACAATCTTCTTTTGATTAAAGGTTCGGTACCGGGTTGCAAAGGTTCAATCGTAATAATTGAGAAATAATGGAAGTTAACGTATTAAATATTAAAGGTGAAGACACCGGAAGAAAGGTTACGTTAAACGAATCTATCTTCGGAATTGAACCCAATGACCACGCTATCTATTTGGACGTTAAGCAGTTTATGGCTAACCAACGTCAGGGAACTCATAAATCTAAAGAAAGAAGCGAAATCAGCGGTTCTACTCGTAAATTAGGTCGTCAGAAAGGTGGTGGCGGTGCTCGTCGTGGTGATATCAACTCTCCGGTATTGGTGGGTGGTGCTCGCGTGTTTGGTCCTAAACCTCGTGACTATTGGTTTAAGTTGAATAAAAAAGTTAAGACATTGGCTCGCAAGTCGGCATTGTCTTATAAAGCTCAAGAAAACGCAATCATTATTGTTGAAGACTTCACATTTGAGGCTCCAAAGACTAAGGATTTCGTTTCTATGGTAAATAATCTTAAAATTGCTGACAAAAAGTTGCTTCTTGTTTTGCCGGAAGCTAATAAAAATGTATATTTGTCAGCTCGTAACATCGAACGTGCTAATGTAGCAATTGCTTCTGCATTAAATACTTACAATGTATTGAATGCTGAAACTCTTGTTGTTACAGAAAACTCGCTCAAGGCTATCGAGAATATCTTATCTTAATTTAAAAAGGAGGCTTAGATAATGGGAATTATTATTAAACCGTTGGTTACTGAGAAAATGACTGCAATTACCGAGAAGTTAAATCGATTCGGCTTTATTGTACGTCCTGAAGCTAACAAGTTGGAAATTAAGAGTGAGATTGAAGCTTTGTATAATGTTACAGTAGTAGATGTAAATACGCTAAAATACTCGGGAAAGAGTAAAAGCCGTTACACTAAGTCTGGAATCATCAATGGTCGTACGAATGCTTATAAGAAAGCTATCGTAACATTGAAAGAAGGCGATACTATTGATTTTTATAGCAATATTTAATAAAGATGGCAGTACGTAAATTTAAGCCCACAACACCGGGGCAAAGACATAAAATTATTGGTACTTTTGAAGAGATTACTGCATCGGTACCAGAAAAGTCTCTTGTATTTGGAAAGCGCTCAACAGGTGGTCGCAACAACGTTGGTAAAATGACAATGCGCTATATGGGCGGTGGTCACAAGAGAAAATACAGACTTATTGATTTCAAGAGAAACAAAGACGGTGTACCCGCAGTTGTTAAAACTATAGAATACGATCCGAATCGTTCGGCTCGTATTGCTTTGCTGTTTTATGCTGATGGTGAAAAGAGATATATTATTGCTCCTAATGGATTGCAAGTTGGTAGCACATTGGTGTCTGGAGCGAATGCAGCGCCTGAGATTGGTAACGCACTTCCGCTTGAAAACATTCCCGTTGGTACTGTAATTCACAATATAGAATTACGTCCGGGCCAAGGTGCAGCTTTGGTAAGATCAGCTGGTAATTTTGCTCAGTTAACTTCAAGAGAAGGCAAGTATTGTGTGATTAAATTGCCTTCAGGTGAGGTAAGACAAATACTTAGTGCTTGTAAGGCTACTATTGGTAGCGTTGGTAACTCTGATCATGGATTGGAATCTTCCGGTAAGGCAGGTCGTACTCGTTGGATGGGTCGTCGTCCTCGCAACCGTGGTGTTGTTATGAATCCTGTTGATCACCCGATGGGTGGTGGTGAAGGACGTGCTTCAGGAGGTCACCCAAGATCACGTACAGGCTTGTATGCTAAGGGCTTGAAGACAAGAGCTCCGAAAAAACAGTCTTCTAAGTATATTATTGAGAGAAGAAAGTAATAACTGATTAATTGAGTAAATTATGAGTCGTTCATTAAAAAAAGGTCCATATATTAACGTTAAACTTGAAAAGAAAGTGCTTGCTATGAATGAAAGCGGCAAGAAGGTTGTCGTTAAGACTTGGGCTAGAGCTTCGATGATCTCGCCTGATTTTGTAGGGCACACAGTTGCAGTTCATAACGGAAATAAATTTATTCCTGTTTACGTTACAGAAAACATGGTAGGACACAAATTAGGTGAATTTGCACCGACACGTACATTCCGCGGCCATGCAGGTAATAAGAAAAAATAAGCAGGATAATCTGAAGAAATAATAAAGTAATAAATAATGGGAGCAAGAAAAAAAATATCGGCTGAAAAAAGAAAAGAAGCCCTTAAGACCATGTATTTTGCAAAGTTGCAAAATGTTCCTACTTCTCCGCGAAAAATGCGTCTCGTGGCTGACATGATCCGTGGTATGGAAGTGAACCGTGCACTGGGTGTCTTGAAGTTTTCTTCTAAAGAAGCTTCTGCAAGAGTGGAAAAACTGTTGCGCTCTGCTATTGCTAACTGGGAACAGAAAAACGAACGTAAGGCAGAAAGTGGCGAATTGTTTGTAACAAAGATTTATGTTGATGGTGGTGCAACGCTGAAAAGAATGCGTCCGGCTCCGCAGGGAAGAGGTTACAGAATTCGTAAACGTTCAAATCACGTGACTTTGTTCGTTGATTCTAAGAGTACTAATGATAATCAAAATTAAGACTTAGATGGGACAGAAAGTTAATCCGATAAGCAACCGTTTAGGAATTATCAGAGGATGGGATTCTAATTGGTACGGTGGTCAATGATTATGGTGATGCTTTGTTGGAAGTACGAGCAAAATCCGTAAATATTGAATGACCAGACTTGCAAAAGCCAGCGTTACAAGAATTGTATTGAACGTACACTGAAATT
>ENA-OQKW01000128-OQKW01000128.1-human-gut-metagenome-genome-assembly--contig:-NODE-128-length-20966-cov-3.935122_pt1 | contig 20966 bp, 18 predicted proteins | sample MGYA00242657_ERZ504815 | MGnify/ENA primary metagenome ERZ504815 (study PRJEB26092, sample SAMD00036404) | human gut metagenome | host: Homo sapiens | study: EMG produced TPA metagenomics assembly of... | reverse complement strand
AGAAATACAATACCCGGCAGGAAGAAATTGGTGACCGGAAGCATCTTTTCGCTGTAGCGGTTCTGGTCCTCCGGCATCAGGAACCGGTCGATGATGCGCGTTTTGTCATGGTTTTCGAGAAAGTTGCAGAGCATGCCGCGGCCATCCACGATTTTCTGCGCCGCAAAAAGCTGATCGCGATAATCGTCAAACAGCGCCACGGTATTGCCCCATTTCGGGTTACGCACATTGTCGAGGGTGTGACAAAAATCGAAAACGGACGAGAAACTGCCGTTTTCCCCAATCACATCCTCCACATCCTCCGGTCCCATGTGATCGTACTCTCCGATCGTCAGCGCATCGGTCGGCGCAAAGGTGCGCTCCTTCATTTCACACAAGATATCGGCAAGACCGTCTACATTGTTGAAATACTCGAACGCCATATTGTACTCGTCCGGTCCATCCGGCGGAAGGTTGGTGTACTGATAATTCTTTTTCAGATGGCTGATCGCATCAAGACGGAATCCGCCAAGTCCCAGATCCATCCATTTTAAAATCATCTCATAAATTTCTTCCCGCAATTCCGGATTCTCCCAATTGAGATCCGGCTGCTCTTTTGTGAAGATGTGGAGGTAATACAGGTTATCATATCCCGGTACTTTCTCCCATGCGCTGCCGCCAAAAATCGACCGCCAGTTGTTCGGCTCTTTGCCGTCTTTTCCTTCCCGGAACACATAATACTTTCCGTACTTTCCAAACGGATCTTGGAGTGCCGCCTGAAACCACGCATGCCGGTCAGAGGAATGATTCACGACAAGATCCATCAGAATGCGGATGCCGCGTTTTTTTGCCTCCTCGATCAGCTCCTTCATGTCCTCCATCGTTCCAAACGACGGGTCGATATCCATGTAATCGGAAATATCGTATCCGTTATCCACCATTGGGGATGCAAACACCGGGCAGAGCCAGATGACATTGGCTCCCAGCTTTTCTATTTTGTCAAGATGACGGATCACGCCTTTCAGATCTCCGATTCCGTCCCCGTTAGTATCCTGAAAACTCTTCGGATAAATCTGGTATCCAACCGTTTTGTGCCACCACTTTTTCTCCATTGCTTTTCTCCTGTTCATTTTGTTTTTATAATGCGGGCCGTTCTTTAGGTTTACCGCAAAACCTATAGTGTTTTCACTATATCACAAAAGAATGGATTGTGCTACTTTTTTCTTTTTATTTTTCCTATGTTCGCCTTACCGTTACGGTTCACTGTTTTTTCATCAGCGGCAAAATCACGCAGGAAGCAGCTTTTCCGCCCATATGAATGGTCTGATGGGCTAATTTTATTTTCCGTTTTTTCCGACCACAGCCCTTTCTGATTGCTGTGAACATGATACTGCGGGAAGTCGGAGGAGGAAACATCTACACGAATGCGGGAACCCTTTGGAATCGTGTATACAATATTCCACATAGTAATCTGTACCTCTGCCACGCTGCCCGGTTCATAGGCCCCGACCTCTGTTTTTCCCTGCTCCAGCGTTGCAATCGAGGAACGAATGTTGTAAGCTTTTCCCTCCGGCGTCACTTCCATGATTTTCGCTGTGAATGCCGTATCCTCGCAATCACTTTCCACGAACAGGCAGACGGAGGCTTTTCCGTTCAGCGTGAAAGCTTCTTCCAGCGGTTCTGATACAAAACTCAGGACATCCTCACGATAGTCCGGTTCCGGCTGGAGATGGCTGCCGATCTGCGGCATCGTATGCAGAAGGGCTTCTCCTCCGATGCTCTCGACGGGAGTGGCCGGGTCAAACGTGTAGTTCCTCGTTTTTTCCTGTTCCGGCGCGTCTGCCCGCAATGCTTTTTCATCCAGATACAACGTCATGCTTCCCGCACTTCCTTTTTCTCCCAGTCCGTCGGACACGATGTCAATCCACCGGTCCGCTCCGATTTCATAGGCACGGATCCGCTGTGTCGGGATTTCTTTTGTTTCAGCGTCAGCTCAAACCATTCCAGCATCTTTGGAATTTCTTCATTCTGCGGGTGCAGCACCTCTTTGCCCTCGAGGCAGATCTGGAAAAAGTGGTTCCAGGCGCCGATTTCGAGCCAGCTGTGCTGTTTCGTCTCCTCATTCAGTCGCTCCCACGTTTTTATACTGCTGCCGTGGTGATGATCGTACCAGCCGCTTAAAAAATAAATCGGAACCTTCGTTTTTGATGAAATTTCCCGCAACTGTTTCCACCAGCCCGTCTGCCAGAGTGCCGCATCCGGGCTCGGGCTTGTGATGTATTCGCGGTAGGACGGAACACGCTGTCCCCACAGCGCCTTGTCCACTTCAATCTGCGGCAGATAACGGCAGCTTTCGCGATAGTCAGCATTCACTGGTTTTTCCGCATTTTCCATCGACCATGCGGTCAGGATATCGTGGCGGAAGCAGCCCTTCTCGTAGGCTGATACAAAACGATCCGTTCCATAGTCCTCCAGAAACATTGCGGCAACTTTCCCCTCCGCGGCATCAGCGAACGCCCAGCCGGTCATGCTTGTGTAGGAATGGCCCCAGTAGCCTAAGATTTCGCACCATGGCTGCTCCACAAGGTAATCCATGGTGTCAATGCCATCGTTCCGCTCATTGATGTTTGGCTCCCATTTTCCTTCCGACTGCTCTCTGCCGCGGCAATACTGGTAGACATACACATAACCTCTGCGCGCCAGCCCCTCACCGTAGGCACGGTGAATACGGTCGTTGCCCGGATAGCAGGTACGAGTCAGGATGACGGGATATTTCTTGTTTTCTCCTGATCCGCCTTCCCTTGGAAAATAATAGATTGTATGCAGCTTCACACCATCGCGCATCTCGATCTGGCTGTCTTTTCTTTCAAATGCTGCACAGCTTTCGGAAACGCCGCTTTTCGCAAACTGTTCCTCCACGCGTTTTACCGCAGCCGTCATAAAATCTTCTGCCATTGCCCTAAACCTCCATTTCCAGCAATGCCATGCCGAGTGTCTTTCCATGTTTGTCCAGCGCCAGCGATCTTGTGACACCGCCGCCGAGTGTCTTGTCGAGGACAAAGTTCAGCGCATGGATTCCGTCCAGTTCGTAGCGGGTTACTTTTCCGTGGCAGATTTCGCGGAAGTATTCTGCTACGCGTGCTTCTGTTACTTTTTCTTTCAGCATTTCATAATTGTTCTCATCATATGGGATCACCGAAATATTGGAGATCTCGCCTTTATCGCCTGTTCTTGCATGTGCAATCTCTTTTAATTTCATCGCCTTATACCTCCCGGAATGTAACTTTTGCTTCTACTGCATCGCGCGGCACAAAAATTGAGCAGACCGAGACAATCTCGGACACCCGTTTCACTGCTCCGCCGCCTCCTGCGGGACCATTGGTATAGAGAGCCTCCACCTCGTTTGCCAGCAGAACGGCATTTTTCCGGTCTTTCGTTCTGCCTGCGGCGCGGAGACGCACTTCACACGGAGTTCCACTTCCGATCTTCTTGGAAATTGCATCACGATACAGGGAATTGCATCCGATAAAATCAGTACGGTACTCTTCCAGCTCGATGCCTGTCAGTTCAATCCGCTTCTCCAGAATCTCCGCCGCCAGCTCCGCCCGTGCCATACAGTTGCTTCCGCCGTAGGAAATTTCACCCTCACCGATGAAGCAGTCCTTGTAGCCGACACTCACTTTCAAAGTTTCCGGTCTTCCATGCGTTGTCGCATGCTCGGCGCGAACCTGGTTTTCCCCGATCTGCCGGAACGTCACCTTTGAAAAGTCCGCTGTTGCATCCGGGGTCAGATAAGCCTTTGGGTTGTGGATTTCGTAGATCATCTGCTCTTTACAGGTATCCACACTCACCAGTCCGCCACTTCCCTCGACCTTTGTCACGGTAAATGCGCCTGTCTCGTCGATCTCAATGAGCGGAAATCCAAGTTTCCACAGATCCGGCACATCCTTGTAGCCCGGATCCGCAAAATAGCCGCCTGTCACCTGTCCGGCACACTCCAGCAGATGGCCTGCCAGAACCGCCTGTCCCATCTGATCCGGGTTGTCGTCAATGTTCCATCCGAACTCATGTACCAGCGGTCCGATCGTCAGTGCAGGATCGGAAACGCGACCGGTAATGACAAGATTGGCACCCTCTTCCAACGCTTTTGTGATGCCCTCCGCACCCATATAGACATTCGCAGAAATCAGAACATCTTTTTTCTCTTTTAACAGCGTGCCATCCTCCAGCACTTTTTCATTTTCATACTTATCCAGTTCGTCTGTAATATCATCGCCGGTCACACAGGCAATCTTCAATCCACCGACACCCAGTTTTCTGGCAATTTCACACGTCCGTTCTGCAGCAGATACCGGGTTGGCAGCTCCCATATTGGTAATAACTTTTACTTTGTTTTTCGCCATCAGCGGGAGAATTTTTTCCATTCGGTAGTCGAGCAGCTGGTTGTAACCCTTCGACGGATCTTTCTCTTTGTCCTGCTGCCCGATCGCAACGGTGCGTTCCGCCAGACACTCGAAAATAATGTAGTCCAGATTTCCTTTTTCCATCAGCTCCACTGCCGGCTCAATGCGGTCTCCCGCATAGCCTGCGCCGCTTCCGATTCTGATTTTTTTCATGTTCTATGGCCTCACTTTCTTTGATCTGAGATCATTGTAATGCGATATCCGGGCAGATACTACAAAAGGGATCGTAATTTCTAAAATTTTAGAAATCATGATCCCTCTTTTATGTGAGTTCTGTTACAGCAAAGACAGAAAATACCACAAAGCCCCAAAGCTGCAGAAATTCCGGCATTTCATTCTCCTTCTGTCTTATTCTTTGATTTTATTGTATAACGTTGCCAGCGAAATTCCGAGTTCCTTTGCCGCTTTTTGCTTCCCCTCCATATCCCGTCCGTACAGCAACAACGTATTTTGGATCTCCTGCCGTTCAAAGCGGCGCACCCGCTCTTCCAGCGTCATGTGAGCCTCTGATTCCCGTTTTTCAAACTGTACGAGACTCGTCACAATTGAGATGCTTCCGCGGATCTGATGCTCTTCCCAGATCGGATAAACACTTGCAAAGTATTCCTGCGTTCCCTCTCTCCGCACCATTCCCTCGACCGGGATGCCGCTCCAAATGACTTCCGGAGCAATGGCAGATTTGCGGTAATCCGTGATTTTATGACCTTTCGCGGTTTCAAGCGGAACGCCGATGAAATCGCTGTAGACTTGATTGAAGAACACAATCCTGCTGTGCTGATCGCAGATCAGGATTCCCTGCTGTAAAGATTCCAGAACGGAATGTACCTGCATTTTTCGTTCCTCCCGTTTTCTCTTTCTGTACTCTCAGAGTCTTTCTGTCATGAGGATATTTAGCCCTTATACTCCTCCGTAAATATCTTGTATGAATAGATCACATTCTCAATTTTATCTCCACGGTCGCAATTACATTTTGATATCACATGGCATCACCATACCTTCCGGCAATTTTTAACTTTATTGCCACAAAGTATGGACTCACTTCAAAAAAACGACACGGCAGGAAATCCCGCCGTGCGTCCATAGATTCTGATTTACGCTTAAATTATTTAAGAGTAACTTTAGCGCCTTCAGCCTCAAGTTTAGTTTTGAGCTCTTCAGCTTCTGCTTTGGAAGCACCCTCTTTGAGGACTTTCGGAGCACCGTCAACTACTTCTTTAGCTTCTTTCAGGCCAAGTCCTGTAGCTTCACGTACAACTTTGATAACTTTAACTTTGTTCGGGCCAACCTCTGTCAGCTCTACGTCGAACTCGTCTTTCTCCTCAGCTGCTGCTGCATCGCCTGCTGCTGCTGCAACTACAACGCCTGCTGCTGCGGATACGCCGAACTCTTCCTCACATGCTTTTACAAGATCGTTTAACTCTAATACAGATAACTCTTTGATAGCGTCAATAAACTCTGCGGTTGTTAACTTTGCCATTTTATTTTCCTCCTTGGATATTTTCTGAATAATGTTCTCAGGCTGCGTATTTCACGCTGCCCGCTTGAGGCTTAGGCCTCTGCTGCGCCGCCTTTGGACTCTGCGATCTGGTTGAGGACGCGAGCCAGGTTTGCGATCGGGGACTGGATGCTTCCAAGCAGTTTGCCAAGAAGTTCTTCTCTTGACGGAACGTTTGCCAGTGCTTCCATTCCAGCTTTGTCGTAGTAGTTTCCTTCTACAACACCAGAAACCATCTCCAGTTTCGGAGCGGTTTTTGCAAATTTAGCGATGATTCTTGCCGGAGCCGTTGCATCGTCCTTGCTAATTGCGATAGCGTTTGTGCCATCCAGGTCTTTGGTAAGAGGCTCGAAAGCAGTACCAGCGAATGCACGTTTCATCATTGTATTTTTGTATACTTTGTAATGAACGCCTGCTTCTCTTAACTCTTTACGCAGCTGAGTATCCTGAGCAACGGTTAATCCGCTGTAGTTTACCAGCAGCACGCACTGTGCGCCTTCTACCTGTGCGCTGATCTCTTCCAGGACCGGCTTCTTCAGATCGATTTTTGCATTGATTGCCATGATTGCACCTCCTTGTAGTATTTCGTACCTACGCTTTGGAAGTATAAAAAAAGCTCTTCGCGAAGATTGGCGAAGAGATCTCAAAATTCCATAACATGAACCTTGTGTAACTTCTCCTCGGCAGGCGTTTGAAACTTACGCCTTGCGGCACCTGCTGTCTTCGGCGTGATACAGGTGGTATGATATCATATGTGAGGCGGGTTGTCAAGATCAAAATAAACTTTTTTCATATTTGTGCAACTTCATCAAAATATATGTTCTATTTTTTCAAACCGTTTCTACACATATCATGTTATACTTGTTTTGTTGTCTCACCTACACCAAGGCAACTTGGAAAGGCGGTGACGTTGTTGGAACCTATTACTTCGCTTATTGTTTCCGTTATGGCAGGTGTGATTTGCCACCTCATCTGCAAATGGTTGGACGAAAACGATTAAAAGGACAACCAGCCTAAAAGTTTAAGCCGCTTTACGGAATAGAAAACCCCGGAGACTGCCATCTCCGGGGTTTTCGTTGTTGAAACCTTTAGCTTCGCTTTGCCTACGGCAAGTATATCATATGCCGAATCGAATTTCAAGATTCCTCTCCCACATTTTTATTTCACTTTTACCAATCTCACAGCCATATACGGTCTTGACGGCATGTCGATCGTAAATTCTCCGCTGTGGCGGCCTGCCGGGGTGATCGTCATGTTCCAGGTGTCGATGATTTCCGATGAAGATATTCTGAAGCTCAAAGATCTGCCGATCTGGTTTACACACGCAAAAACCGACCCAGTTGTCGTTCCGGATGATTTTGTCGTTCCGACCTATGAGCGTCTGGCAAAGGTCAACCCGAATGCACACTTTACCTACTGGGACAAGGTACTCGATCACACCGGAACCCAGAAAAATGCAGACGGCACCCCATTCGAATACATCGGCCACTGGTCCTGGATCCCGATGCTGAACGATGAGTGTGTCCTCGATTATGACGGAAAACCTGTTATGACAGACGGAAAAGAGACTCCGATTCTGGAGTGGATGGCTGCACAAGAAAAAAGCATAACACAGCACTTGCCGGATTCTCCCGCCTACGGCGGATTGTTGCAGTAGAAAAAACAGATGGTAATTAAAATCGGACTTACAAAGCTGTATTTCACTACCATCTTGTTTTTGTCTGTTCTTGTCTTTTTTTCTCTGTTCCGTTTGATATCATCAACCGTGCAAGTCGGCTGATCTTTTTGAAAAGCTCTTGCCCCTACTGTTCTTTTCTTTTCAGCTCTTCATAAAATTTCTGCAACACATAAAATGCCGGTTTGCGGTACTTTTTGTCCTCAGAGAGCAGCCCCTTCCGGTTATAATATTTCTGGATCAGGCTTGTTCTGCGCGGGCAGCGGAAATCGTAGAGAATCCAGGGGGTCATGCCCTTGATGTAGTCAATGTTCCGCAGCGTTGCAATCTGTTTTTCGTACACATCCGCCTGGCACTCCTCGGTTCCTTTGTCCGAGATGGTTCCATGGTGATGCGGCAGCGCGTCTGCGCCGAACTCCGTTACGATAACCGGCTTGTCCGGCTGGCTGTTTTCCATCAGTGCCGGCAGCATCGCAAAATCCGGGGTGTACCAGCCGCAGTACTCGTTGATGCCGATGATGTCAAGGTATTCCATCAGACGGTCCTCAATCTTATTTTTCGCAGCATTAACCAGGCAGGCCGCAGACACCATTCGCGTCTCATCCTCCCGATGCGCGCATTCTGCCAGTGCGCTCATGAATTTCAGCCGTTCATCCGTATCGGCATTCTCATTTCCGACAGACCAGATGATCACGCTCGCGCGGTTCCAGTCACGGTTGATGAGTTCGCGGAGCTGATTCTGGGCATCCTCATATGTTTTTTCACGTTCAAAACGAATTGCCCAGTAAACCGGAATTTCCTCCCACAAAAGAAGCCCAAGCTCGTCGGCGAGTTTTGCCATTTCTTCGTTATGCGGGTAATGTGCAAGACGCATGAAGTTGCATCCCAGTTCTTTCGCAATGCGGATATTTTCGATCCGTTCCTCTCTTGTCAGGCCTTTTCCGTTTTCCACGCTGTCTTCGTGGCAACTGATACCACGCAGGAAAACGGGCTCTCCGTTCAGCAGAATGTCTCTGCCGTTCACGCGAATTTCACGAAAGCCGACCCGGTCGCTGACGGTGTCGGTTCCACAGGTTACTCTTACATCATACAGCTTCGGTTTTTCCGGTGTCCAAAGCTCCGGTTTTGCATCAAAAACAACTTCTCCGGCTCCGTTTTCCAGCTGGATTTTCCGGCTCACGCCAAGCTCCTCGATGACAAGCTCTGCCTTGGCTGTGATTTTTTCCGACAGTGTCGCTTTCGCTATAACATGTCCAAATGTTCCGTCCGGCACAAGCGCAATTTTAAAAGTTTTGATATGGCATTTCGGAACACGGATCAGTGCGATATCGCGGTATACGCCGCAGTAGTTGAACCAGTCGGTATTCTCGGTCGGCACCTGCTCCGGCCGTCTCGTTCCGTCAACAGCAAGCACGATGCGGTTCTCCGCTTTCAGGTATTCTGTGATATTCCAGAACGCCGGTGTCGATCCGCCGCGATGCATACCGACGTATTTTCCGTTTAAGAAAACGCGGCACAGATAATTGGCTGCGCCCACCTTCAGAAAGACTGTTTCCTCTCGTTCTGCGATATAGGAAAATTTTCTCGTAAAGACCATGCTTCCCTCATACAGGAGATACATCGGATCGATGGTATTCCAGCTGCACGGAAGCTGCATCACCGGCCACTCGTCAAAGGAATAGTCGATTGGCACAGTGAAGCCTTTTTCGTCGCGGTATCTCTCTTTGTACCATTTCTGGCGCAGACAGGTATCGTACTGATCGACTGCATAATGCCAGCCGCCGTTCAGCAGCTCCTCTCTTCTTCCCCCTTCAAATATCATCGTGTCCACTGTGGCAAATCCCGTTTCGTACTGTTCGGTATAATCCTCGAGATGGATATCCGACATATACTTTTTCTCTTTTTTTGCTTCCATAAACTTTTCCCTCACTTCTCCAAACGATCCGAAACACGCTCTGCGAGTTTCTCAGGGTATCGCGGCAGTCGCCGGGTCTCGTGCTGACACGGACTTTGGCGCGGCACCACCATTTTGTTTTTATTATAACGCTTTCACAGGAAAAATCTATGATCAAAGCTGTTGAGGATATTGCAAAAATTGCGGTACCGCTTATTTTTCTTCGTTTTCGTTCTTTCCTTCCGCCGCCATCTGCCGCTTCCTCCGTGTCACAAGGCCACCGATCCGGCCCGTTTCTTTTGCCGTGAGTGATCGCCAGCCGTCATTCAGCACGCGTTCTAAAAGCCCCAGCTCACCTGCGATTTCGTATTTCATTTTCTCCTTCTCCGTCATATGTTCCAGATCAATTTTCTTCTGCCTTGTCATTTTTTCTGCACTCCTTTTCTCTGCATTTTTGCTTTATCCAGAGTGTAGACACTTTTTTCCGGCCTTATACCTCCTGTTGTCAAACGGATATTCGCAATCCGCTTCGCTGCTTGCTCATAGCCGAAGAGCTGCTTCGCAGCTTATCTTTTCATCCCTGCTTTCGAAATCCCCCCGAAGGCAGGAATCTTTTATCTGCCGCCACACAAAAACCTCGCTTTTTGAAACACGGTCCGGTTTCCCATTCCGTTTTTTCAAAAAGCGAGGTCCTTTTCTTTATTTCTATTCTATGTTTCTATCTCCTCACTCCGGCGTCTCTCCGAGCCCGCTTTTAATTGCGGCAATGGCCGCCCGAAGTGCTTCCTCTTCATCCTCTCCGCTGCTGCAGATCTCAATAGTGTCTCCCTGCCTGATTCCTGCGGCAACGATACTCAAAATACTCTTTAAATTAACCGTTCCGTGCATCCCGTTGTTTTCATAGGTAAACGACATGGAAGATTTGTACCGGCTTACACTGTTTGACAAATTTACCGCGTTTAAAAGATGCAGACCTGACGGATTGACAATCGTTACTTTTTCACTTACCATCTTACGTTCCACCTGTCTTTCCTTTGTAATCCGCTCATTTTTCTTTGAAAAATGGCTACTTACTCATTTTTTGCCGTGTCACGAGTTCAAAAATCCTCCTGCAAGCTTTGCCTGCATCGGTTTTTTGACCTTTTGACACTGATATTTTCATGATAGCACAGTTTTGTTAATACAGTTTGAACATTCTGTTAGATACTCCTCAATTCTTTCCGCTTACTCAGCTGGCTGAAGAACAGGTAATAAATAAAGTATGCAATCGTTGTGATTACCCACGACAGCGGATAGCAGAAGGCAGCTCCTTTTAAGGAGTGGAAATGCGGCAGAACCGCCGTCATCCACACGATACGTACTCCGCAGATTCCTATTCCGGTGATAAACATCGGAATCCATGCATCTCCGACACCACGGAGTGCACCGGAAAGGATTTCGATGGAAATGTAGGTAAAGAAGGTCGGAACCAGGAAATGGATCAGTCCGTGACAGATTTCACGCACAGCCGTATCTGTGGTAAACAGAGAAATCAGTGTATCACCGATAAACCACATAAACACAACCATCAGACCCGTCATCAGGAATGCCATGATCATGCTGGTGCGCACACCGCGGTGTACACGATCCATCTTTTTCGCACCGTAGTTCTGACCGACAAAGGTTGTCGCCGCAATACCGAGCGCATTGATCATCATCCAGAAAAGACCGTCCACCTTTCCGTAAGCCGCCCACGCAGCCACATTGTTGGTTCCCAGCGAATTGACAGCAGACTGAATGATTACATTCGATACCGAGTACAGAATCGACTGTACGCCTGCCGGAAAGCCAATGCGGATAATTCGTTTGAGCATAATCCAGTCAATGCTGATTTTCCGCAGATGAAGCCGGTAAATATCTCTGGTCCGCATCAGAGAGCCCATAACAAGAACCGCACTGATGATCTGCGACAGAATGGTCGCAAGCGCCGCGCCCATAACACCCATCTGCATACCGACAACAAATAAAAAGTCAAGCACGATATTGGTCATACAGCAGATGATCAGATACAGCAGCGGACGTTTCGAATCGCCGACCGCACGCAGGATACCGGAACCCATATTGTAAATCAGGTTTCCGATGGTTCCAAGGAAATAGACACGCATATAAATCAACGCATAGTTTACAACGTCATCCGGCGTGCTCATCAGATCGAGCATCCATCTCGAGCATCCAATGCCGACTACCGTCAGCACAATACCTCCGAGAATGGAAAAGGCAATGGACGTGTGCACTGCCCACTGAACCTTGTCCTCTTTATTGGCTCCGTAATGCTGTGAAATAACAACTGTCGCACCACTCGAAAGGCCGACGAAAAATCCGACCAGCAGATTGATCAGCGTACCTGTCGTTCCGCCGACCGCCGCAAGTGCCTGTTTTCCGAGAAAGTGTCCGACAATCATGGCATCTGCCGTGTTGTAAAGCTGCTGGAAAAACGTTCCGAACAGAATCGGCAGGAAAAAGATCAGAATCTGCTGCCAGATAACACCCTCTGTAATCTGATTTACCTTTACTACTTCTTTCTTCTCTTTGTTCATACCCAAATACCTTCCAAAACTGCCGCTGGATCTCATATCCGAGTCCGACGGCAGTCCCCCTTTAAAATTTTCTTCTGCTCCTTTGCAGATACTTTTCTTCTGTTTTATATTTTTTGCTGTTTCATCCCTCTTTTAAGTAATCTTTCAAAAATTCAAACAGCGTCTGCATTTCTTCCCTCGTACCAATCGTAATACGCAGATAATTGTCAATGCGGGGTTTCTCAAAATACCGCACATAGATGTGTCGTTCCCGGAGTGCCTGAAAAATCTTCCCGGCCGGTACGCTTTTGTGCGTTGCAAAAATAAAGTTCGATTTCGAATCTTCGAAAGAAAATCCCAGCTTTTTCAGCTCCTCCTTCGACCACTCTCTCGTTTCCATCACTTTTTTCACCGTCTTGCGGAAATATTCCACATCACGGATCGCTGCGGCTCCGGCTGCGATCGTGGTCTGATTCATGGTATACGAATTGAAAGAATATTTCACATCATTCAGATACGAAATCATCTTCTCATTTCCGATTGCATAGCCGATGCGCATGCCGGCAAGCGAACGGGATTTTGATGTTGTCTGCACAACCAGCAGGTTTTCATATTTTTCCAGCAGCGGCTGCGCAGTGGCTGCTCCGAAATCCACATATGCCTCATCTACGATCACAACCACATCCGGGTTATGCTGCAATATCGATTCGATCGCAGAAAGCGAAAGCTCCACACCCGTCGGTGCATTCGGGTTCGGGAACACGATTCCGCCATTTGGATGATTCTCTGCAAAATACTGCTCCGGCACAATGCAGAAATTTTCATCGAGCGGGATCTGCTCGTACGGAATGCGGAATTCCTCCGCCCAGACATCGTAGAAGGAATACGTAATGTCCGGGAAAAGAATCGGTTTATCAGAGTTAAAATACGTCATAAAAGCCATTGCCAGAACGTCATCCGAACCGACGCCGACAAAAATCTGTTTCGGACTTACATGGTAGACATCCGCGATCGCCTGCACCAGTTCTGCCGCGGTCGGATCCGGATAGAGACGGAGAGTATCCTCTTCTGCTACCCGTTTGATCGCCTCTGCGGCTTTTGGTGACGGCGGATACGGATTCTCATTCGTATTCAGCTTAATCATGTCAGCCTCATGCGGCTGTTCACCCGGTACATACGGCACAACTTTTCTTACATTCTTTTCCCAGTTACTCATAAGTTCCTTCCTTTCTGCCTGTGATCAGGAAATGCACCCTGACTTTATTCCGTCTTTCTGTTTTTTTGGAAACCCTGTGAATCGTAACCATTTTTTCTTTTCCTTCTGCCCCGGCAGTTCCCCGCCAATGCGAAGTCCCTTTTCTTCCCGGTGAACCGCTTTATCCTCTCTTCTTCCAAGTAGACGGATAGAAAAGGATCAGCATCGGAAACAGTTCCAGACGGCCTGCCAGCATATCGAAAATCAGAATCAGCTTGGAAACCGGACTGTATCCGAAAAAGTTACTGGTCGGTCCTACCTGGTCAAGACCAGGTCCGATGTTGTTCAGCGTTGCGGCAACTGCCGTGAAGTTTGTCTCGAAGGAAAATCCATCAATACTGATGATCAGCATGGAAAAGCTGTAGATCACCAGATAAACAATCAAAAATACGTTGATCGCCCGCAGAACCTCATGCTCTACCGGGTGATCGTCGAAACGGATGCGTTTGATACTGCGCGGATGTACGATCGAACCAAGCTCTTTTTTCACGGTTTTTAAGAGGATCAGGATTCGCGAAACCTTGATTCCGCCTCCCGTTGAACCGGCACAGGCTCCGATGAACATCAGCATCACCAGAATACATTTTGACAGCTCCGGCCAGAGGTCAAAGTCCGTCGTGGAATAACCCGTTGTCGTGATAATCGATCCGACCTGGAAAAAGGCAGTCCGCACCGCTTCACCGATGGAATGGTACATCGGATAGGTATTCCAGGAAATCACGCCTCCTGCCAGAAGGATAATCAGGAAATACGCTCTTACCTCCTGGGACGAAATGGCGGCCTTTCCCTTTTTGCAAAGCATCAGATAATAAAAGTTAAAATTCACACCGAACGCAATCATGGCGATTGTCAGAATCCACTGCTGCAGTGGTGTGTACACTGCACAACCGCTGTTCAACACGGCAAAACCTCCTGTTCCGGCAGCTCCCATGGCGAGTGTGACAGAATCAAATGTCTTCATGCCGGAAAGCAGCAGGGCAGCAATGGTAAAAAGTGTCATGCCAAGATAAATCTGATACAGAATTTTAGCAGTTCCGCGCACTCTCGGAACAAATTTGGAAACGGTCGGTCCCGGGCTCTCTGCCTTCATCAGGTTCATGACGGAACCGCCCTTCATCGGAAGCAATGCAAGAATGAACACAAGAACGCCCATACCGCCAATCCAGTGGGAAAAGCTTCTCCAGAACAGGCTGGCGTGTGAAAGGGCTTCCACATCACTCAAAATGCTGGCTCCTGTCGTTGTAAAACCGGAAACGATCTCAAACAGCGCATTGATATAAAACGGAATTTCCCCCGTAATTACAAACGGCACCGCTCCGAAAACACCAAGGACAACCCAGCTTAACGAAACGCAGACAAATCCGTCGCGGGAATAGATTTCCATATTGGACGGTTTTCTGAAGCAGAGGATCAGACCGGCCGCAATGCAGAGCAGTCCCCAGATAAGATACGCAAAGCCTGTCTTTTCCTGATACATGGCTCCGACCAGCGCCGGAAACAGCATCAGCATACCTTCCACTTTCAGCACCCAGCTGATGACAAAACGAATCATTTTATAGTTCATAATCCGCTTCCCCCGTTACTCTGCCAGAATCTCATGGATATCCTGAAGACCGGTTTCCGTTGTTACGATAATGACGGAATCTCCTGCCTCAAAGGAATCCTGTCCACCCGGAATGATGACCTTTCCCTGTCTGTTAATCGCTGCTACCAGAAGGTTTGGCCGTGTTTTCATATCCTGCAGACGGATGCCGATCATACGGCAATTCTGGTTCACGATAAACTCAAGAGCCTCCACACGGTCTTCCATCAGCTTATACAGCGTCTCAACGTTGCTTCCGATGGAGTTTTTCATTGCCCGGACATACTGCAGAATGTACTCTGCGGTGATGTGTTTCGGGTAGATCAGGCTGTCCAGGTTCAGGCTGTGGATAACATCATTAAATTCCAGATGGTTGATTTTCGTTACAACCTTTGAGGATACCTTCTCTTTCGCATACAGCGACAGAATGATGTTTTCCTCATCCATATCGGTGCAGGCCACAAAGGAATCCATATTCTGGATGCGCTCCTCTTTTAAGAGCTCCTGGTCACTTCCGTCACCGTAAATAACGGTTGCATCCGGCAGTGCTTCGCTTAAAACCTCACAGCGATCCTTATTTTTCTCGATAATCTTGACATCGACGTTCATATTTGCCAGTGATTTTGCGAGATAATACGTAATTTCACCGCCGCCGACGATCATCGTACTGTGTACCTTGTTTGTATGAACACCAATTTTCTTAAACAGGCTCTCTGCGTTCTGCGGTGTGGTAATGATGGAAAGGCTGTCTTTTGCCTGGATCACAAAATTTCCATCCGGTATGTAAACCTCGCCGTTTCGCTCAACAGCACAGACCAGCAGACTGTACTGAAGCGCTCCGGCCAGCTCACGCAGCGACATATGGACAATTTTCGATGTTTCCGGCACTTTAAAGCGCAGCATTTCGATTCTTCCGCGGGAAAAGCTGTCGATCTCAATCGCAGATGGGAACCGCAGCAGTCTTGCCATTTCCATGGCGGCCGCGTGCTCCGGGTTGATGATCATGGACAGACCCAGCTTTTTACGAATAAATTCTCTCTCCTCCCGATACATCGGATTTCGAACTCTGGCGATGGTGTGACAGTCTGCTGCCTGTTTGGCGATGACACAGCAAAGCAGGTTCATTTCATCACTTTTGGTTACGGCAATCATCAGATCCGCATGCTCAATATCCGCCTCCTGAAGCACCTGATAGCTTGCTCCGTTTCCTACAATTCCCATAACGTCGTAGGTGTTGGAGACGTTGCGGACGACAATACTGTCTGTGTCAATGACCGTCACAAGGTTGTCCTCGCGGCTCAGCTGGGCGGTCAGTGCGGTTCCGACTTTTCCGCAGCCCACAATGATAATTTTCATGTTCTCTCCCTTCAATGCAAAAGCATTTCGCGTAAAATAGTAAAGACCCGCCAGGCGGCATCGTAAAACCATTTTTCGATGCACTCCAAAAAGCAGATCTGTACCCCTATTGTACGATGGCGATTATATCATATTTCCAGGAAAAGCGGAATAGATTTTAACAACATTTTGGACGGAGTTTTTGTAATGATTGATCAAAAAAGGGAAACCTAGTTGAACCTTGCGCTGGCCGCAACGGAAGTCGAACGGCGGCGTGTGCCGGAGCTTTCGGCAGGTTATAACTCTTACAGCAAAACATGGGAAGTAATTGTACAGTATCAGGGAGACCTGGCTTTTCTGGAGGAGCAGGGAGTTCGTGTGACGCTGCTGCTGTTTTCGTATGCCATTCTTCTGGTTCCGGAGTCCTTGATGGATTACGTGACAGGACTGCCGCAGATTACCTATCTGGAGAAACCGAAATTACTTTATTTCGCAGATGCATTTGTGCGGAGCATATCCTGTATTACGCCTGTGCAGGAGGGGGTTATGGGTCTGTCTGGGAATGGGGTGCTGCTTGCATGCATTGATTCAGGCGTGGACTATGCGCATCCTGATTTCTGCGCACCGGACGGGACAAGCCGAATTGCAATTTTATGGGATCAGACGATTCCGGGGAATCCTCCGATGGGGTATGCTCTTGGGTCGGTATATACACGGCGGCAGATCAATGAGGCACTTGCATCTTCTACGCCGGAAGAACGGTTTGCCCTCGTGCCGTCCCGCGATGTGACGGGGCATGGGACAGCGGTGCTCGGAATCGCAGCGGGAAATGGGAGATCCTCGGCAGATGCGGCCATGCAGGGCGTGGCACCGGAAGCAACACTCGTGGTCGTAAAGCTTGGAAATCCTGATCCGGCGGATCTGCCGCGGACATCGCAATTGCTGCAGGCGGTGGATTTCTGCGTAAGATATGCACTTCTGGTGGAGCGGCCGCTTGTGATTAATTTGAGCTTCGGGAATAATTACGGTTCGCACAGCGGGGATTCCTTACTTGAAACGTATTTGAATGCAGTGTCAAATTTAGGGCAGAACGTGATCTGTATCGGGGCAGGAAATGAAGGGGATACCGGGCGCCATTATGCCGGGAACCTAAAGTCGGATCGCAAGTCGTCCGGTCAGACGCAAACAGTCCGTGCGACATCTGATCCGGCTGCGACGTCTGCGGTCTCGGCAACGGCTGACCGCGCTGTCTCCGTTGAATTTCAGGTCGGTGCTTATGAATCCTCGTTCAGTCTCCAGATCTGGAAGGTTTATGGGGATGAAATCTCGATCGAACTGATTTCCCCCGGCGGCATCCGCTCCGGCACGCTCTCTCCTGTCCTCGGCACGGCGCGTCTGACGCTTGGTCCGACAGAACTTCTCCTGTTTTATGGCATGCCATCCCCCTACAGCCAGGCGCAGGAAATTTACCTGACCTTTCAGGGCGCAGGAAACCATCTGTCCGTCGAAAACGGCATCTGGACCTTGCGTCTCACCCCCGGCCGCCTGATCTCCGGTTCCTTTGACCTCTGGCTTCCCGGCGGAAACGCCGTCGGTTCACAGACACGCTTCTTCTCCCCCACTGCCGACACCACACTCACCATCCCTTCCACCGCCCGCTCCGCCATCACGGTCGGTGCCTACGATCCCCGCCTTTCCTCCTATGCCAGCTTCTCCGGCCGCGGCTATACCCGTATTCTCCACGAAATTAAACCTGATCTCGCCGCCCCGGGTGTCAATATCCCAGCTCCCCGTTCCGGCGGCGGCTATGCTTCCTTCACCGGCACCTCGTTTGCCACGCCTTTTGTATCGGGAAGCGCCGCTCTTATGATGGAATGGGGTATTCTGCGCGGAAATGACCCGTTTTTATATGGTGAAAAGCTGAAAGCTTATCTCATCGCAGGCGCAAAACCCATCGCATCCGAGAGCGAATACCCGAACAGGCGGGTGGGATGGGGACGACTTTGTTTAGAAAGTAGCCTGCCAGATTAAAGTTATTGAAGGATTCGATAGAAGAAATAAAAGCGCAATGTAAAGAGTTAAACGACAAATGAGACATATTTTTATCTCTGTACTATCTTGTACTTTGCTACGAAAATAAACTCGTAGCAAGGTACTTATAGTGTTCATTTGTCTGGCAACTCTTTTTTATTTAACTGTTAATAACTTGCTGTTTAAAATTTTTTGAATGCAAAGAGAATCACTTACCCAAAAGATATTCTTCCAACATTTCCTTTACTTTTTTCTCAATTTCGTCTATGATCTCTTCACACCTTGTCTTTTTCATCCCTGCACCAGTTCCTACCGCCAGTAACTCTTTTCTGCCTGGATTTCTTCCATTTCCATCTACTGACGTAGTATGTTCGCCATAATACGTATTACTGTAAGTAAGATCATATGCCGGACTTAAATGCCATTTATCTTCGTCTGCTTCGTACAAATACGTGAAGTTCTTCGAATGATCATCTCTGTTATGTGCAAAAACATTGAAACACATTCGGCGGAACATATTTTCAACATCTTCATCGCAATTGCGTGTCATGATTTTTGTCAGTTTCATTAATCCATGATAGTCCAGACTTGGCTGCTCAAAATCCAATTCCAGAATTGCAGCTGTCGTCAACATGTGCACTTTCTTTTTCCCTTTCAAACAGTTTCTCCTGTCAAACCTTTTAGTTCCAAAATATCCTTTACATTTTTCTGATGGAAACAATCTCGTTTCACTCATCATAATTCCGCAGGCCTTGGCACAGCAGGAATAGTCATATTCCATTTTTCCTGCATCTTTTCCGTCCACATGCGCTGGAAATTTGATAATCCATTCTTCATTATCAATGGGTGTCATGATTTTAGGTCTTGCTCCGCCGATGGTACCTCCCAGCAGATACAATTCGTCCAGTTTATCCGAATACTCTGTATTCAGTATCTTTTGACACTCTTCCGCCAGTTTGTCCAGATCTGCACTGCTCTGCTCCTCTGGAAAATTCTTTTCCGGGTGATATGTCAACGCTCCCATCCCCGATGTGCCCACAATCGCCAGACGATCCAGTACGGTCAGTTCATCCGGATTTTGTTTATGTGCCCGTAACAGGCGATCCAACAGTAATCTGCCCCAATGATCTGGAAGACTGTCCGCAAAAACCCCAAATAATCCTTCAAAATGATCCTTAACTGGAACAAATACCTGTTTTTGCAAAGGCAATGAAAATGGGTTGATCGAAAATCCGGTTTCCAGCCATTCATCACTGTACTGAAATGCCACTTTGTGGTCTGCCGTCATAGCTAATGTTCCCACCGTTTGATCCTCATAACACACCTGCAGTACTTTATCTTGTTTCATTGATAACCTCCTGAATATCTTTATACGGTACCTGCGTGAAAATATTTCTGAGCTCATCTGCAAGATCCAGTGCGATTGCAATTTTCGTTAAAGATAACAGGGAAATTTGTCCTGTCGTTTCGAATCTTTTGATTGAGCCGTAACTCACTCCGCTTATAGATGCTAATTTTTCCTGCGTAATTGAACGTCTCTTTCTGATTTTTCTCACTCGCTGCGCAAGTTTTTGATCCAGTTCTTCCGGAGTTTCCCATATAAATTGTTCCATTTTTTCCCCTTCTTGTTACAGATTATATGTTATCTAAAATATCCTGTTTTTATTCAAAACAGATTATATATTATCTATTCTATTTTACCACTCACGTGCAGAAAGCACAATGATTTCCTGCCCTGTTTCCATAAAAACTCCACCCCGTTTTTGTAACTGCAGATAAATTTTGCATCTCCTTTACTCTATAGGGATAATTTGCGCTTTTTTTGACTATCCGGTAGTATTTGTTTCAGAGTAAGTAAAAAAGCCTCTGCCGGGCAAAAATTTTGCTTTCCGGCAGAGGCTTTGCTGGTCAAACGGATATTCATGCAAGCATGATTCGCGATTTTCTTCCATTTCGCATGGCTTGGAATCGTTACAAATACTGGCTGAATTCCACTTTTTCTTTATTTGGTCCTTCGATCGTGAAGAAACGGACGCCATTTTCCCAGAACGGAAGGAAATGTACTTCATCCTGCGTCGTATTCAGACCGGCCCCGGTAATCATTTCGTGAACCTTTTCAATATTCTTTACGTCAATCGCCACATGGTCGATTGCTCCGGGTTTCAGTGCTGCAGCTTTGTTTTCGTACGTTTCGATCACAAGTGTTCCAAGCTTTAAGAATGCCACTTTCTCATCCGCCGCCTCATTTACGGTGCGGAATGCAATTTCAAATCCAAGCTTTTCATAAAACGCAATCGTCATCTCAATATCGTTGGTCGGAATACCGACATGCTGGATTCCATTTAACTGCTCTCTTAATTCCATTTCTTATCCCCCAGTCTTTTTTCTACCTGTGCCAGATCCGGCATGGCCGGAATAGAGCGTGTCTGAAAAAGGCTTTTCGTGAGCTGCGAGTCCCAGTTCGTGGGAGATTTATCCGAATAAGGGCGGCGTAGCGGGCTACGGCAACCGAATGAGGGTAAAATATACCGCAAAGTGGAGCTTGCAGATTGCGGAAATGATTTTTCAGACACGCTCTAGCACCTTTTTTCTCCACACAAAGGCTTGCAACGGCGTTTCCAAAACGGGCAAACGCTGCCAGTTCTTCCTGCGGCTGGTAAAGATATGCTCCATTCCACCAAGTGTCACTACAACTATTTTAC
>ENA-OQKW01000126-OQKW01000126.1-human-gut-metagenome-genome-assembly--contig:-NODE-126-length-21073-cov-2.920558_pt1 | contig 21073 bp, 17 predicted proteins | sample MGYA00242657_ERZ504815 | MGnify/ENA primary metagenome ERZ504815 (study PRJEB26092, sample SAMD00036404) | human gut metagenome | host: Homo sapiens | study: EMG produced TPA metagenomics assembly of... | reverse complement strand
ACGAAGATCCGCGATAACATCCGTCAGGGAATGCCGGTTCTTGCAGAATGCGGCGGTTATATGTACCTGTCAGAATCCATGGAGGATATGGATGGAAATGTGTATCCTATGGTACAGGCTGTTCCGGGAAATGTTTACCGGACAAAAAAGCTGGGAAGATTCGGCTATATCACCCTCACGCCAAACACGAAAGATACCTTTCGGAACGGCGGAAATCCGGTGCGCGGCCATGAGTTCCATTACTTTGACAGCACAGACTGCGGAAGTGCATGGCATGCGGCAAAACCGCTGCGGAAGCGGAACTGGGAATGCATTCATGCGACAAAACGGATGATGGCGGGATTCCCGCATCTTTACTATATGGCAAGTCCGCACCTCGCACTGGAATTTCTGGAGCAGTGTGTCTCTTACCGGAAAGAACAGGAGAAAACAAGATGAAAACAGCATTAGCAGCCCTGATTGTGGGCTATGGATTGGACCTGCTGCTTGGAGATCCCTCCTTTTTGTACCATCCGATCCGTGTGATCGGAAATCTCATTGCCCTGCTGGAAAAATGGCTGCGGAAGGTATTTCCGAAAACGCCAAAGGGAGAGCTTGCCGGAGGAGTTTTTCTCGTGATCCTCGTCTGTCTGGCGGGATACGGTGTTCCGGCACTGCTGCTCTTTGCGGCATTTAAAATTCATCCGGTCATCGGCTTCCTTCTGGAGGTTCTCTGGTGCTGGCAGATTCCGGCAACGAAATGCCTGAAGGATGAGAGCATGAAGGTCTATCAGAAATTAAAAGAAAACGATCTTCCGGGGGCGCGCTATGCGGTTTCCATGATCGTAGGACGTGATACGGAAAATCTTTCGGAAACAGGAGTGACGAAAGCTGCCGTGGAAACGATCGCGGAGAATACGTCGGACGGTGTCATTGCACCGCTCCTCTTTCTTGCCCTCGGCGGACCGGCATTGGGCTTTCTGTATAAGTCCATCAATACCATGGATTCCATGGTGGGATACAAAAATGACAAATATCTGTATTTTTGGACGGTGTGCGGCAAAGCTGGACGATGTCGTCAATTACATACCGGCGAGAATCAGCGCATGGCTGATGATTCTTGCGTCTGCATGCGAGCGCATGAACTGGAAAAATGCAGAAAAAATTTACAAACGCGACCGTTACTGCCACGCCAGCCCAAATTCTGCGCAGACAGAAGCAGTTATGGCAGGGGCGCTGGAAGTACAGCTTGCCGGAGATGCCGTGTATTTCGGCAAAGTCGTAAAGAAACCAACGATCGGCGATGATATCCGCCCGGTCGAGGCGGAAGATATCAAAAGAGCAAATCATCTGATGTATCTGACCTCGTTCCTCGGACTGGTGTTCTTTGCGGGAATCCGCGCGCTCTTTTTTATTTCTGTAAAAAGAGAAGATAGAAACACAACGGAAAAGAGAAAGGAAGGCATATGGTATGAGACAAAATCCACATGGAGGAGACATTTACAACGAAAAAATGCAGAGTCGTATTTTTCTGTGAATGTCAATCCTCTTGGAGCTCCGGAAAGTGTGAAAGAGGCGGTGAGAAAGAGCGCGGAATCGGTGGAACAGTATCCTGACGCACTGTGCCGGGACCTGACCCGGGCACTGTCGGAAAAGGAGCAGCTTCCAGAAGAAAATATCCTGTTTGCAAACGGCGCCGCGGAGCTTATTTTTGCCCTGACACAGGCTCTCCGCCCGAAAAAAGCGCTGATTGCAGCGCCGGGATTTGCAGAGTATGAAGCAGCGCTTTCAGCGGCAGGGTGTTTTATCCGTATGTATCTGCTGCAAAAGGAAAAAGGCTTTCTTTTACAGGACGATTTCTGCGATGATCTGACCGACGATCTGGATCTTGTTTTTTATGTAATCCAAATAATCCAACCGGCCTTACGATTCCGCAGGAACTTCTTTTAAAGATCCTGGATAACTGCCGGGAGCGTAACATCTATCTGGTGCTGGATGAGTGTTTCATAGAATTTCTGCCGGAGCCGGAAAAAGTGACGATGCAGGGAAAACTGGACGAATATCCGAATCTGCTGATTCTGCGTGCGTTCACAAAGATTTACGCAATGCCGGGCCTGCGTCTTGGCTATCTGCTCTGCAGCGACGAGGATCTGCTGGATCGGATCAGCCGCAGCATGCAGTCGTGGAATGTTTCGATTCCGGCGCAGATGGCAGGCCTTGCCGCCCTGAACGAGGATGCTTACGTCAAAGAAGCACGGGAACTGATCGGAAAAGAACGCGCCTGGATGAAAGCAGAACTGGAAAAAGCAGGTCTTACCGTATGGGATTCCTGTGCAAATTATTTGTTCTTTGAGGGACCGAAAGGACTTGCCGCACGGCTGGAAAAAGGCGGCATTCTGATCCGCGACTGTTCCAACTACTCGGGCCTTGCCGACGGATATTACCGTGCAGCCGTACGCACACATGAAGAAAACCAGATTCTGACAGAAGCCGTTTCACAGATTCTGCAGTGGTTTTAGGAGGAAAAACGATGGCGAAAGTAATTATGATACAGGGAACGATGTCAAATGCGGGAAAGAGTCTGCTTGCGGCGGGCTTATGCCGGATTTTCCATCAGGACGGATACCGTGTGGCGCCGTTCAAATCACAGAATATGGCGCTGAATTCGTTTATTACGAGAGAAGGCCTTGAGATGGGACGTGCACAGGTCATGCAGGCGGAAGCGGCCGGGATCGAACCGTCCGTTTTGATGAACCCGATTCTGTTAAAGCCGACGAATGACACCGGTTCGCAGGTGATTGTAAACGGTGAGGTACTGGGAAACATGAGTGCGCGGGAATATTTTTCCCACAAAAAAGAGCTGATCCCGGACATCATGAAAGCGTACCATGCACTGGAAGAACAGTATGATATCATTGTGATCGAGGGAGCCGGAAGTCCGGCGGAGATCAACCTGAAAGCCGATGATATCGTCAATATGGGAATGGCAAAGCTTGTGGATGCACCGGTGCTCCTCGTCGGAGATATTGACCGCGGCGGCGTTTTTGCTCAGCTTTACGGTACCGTAGAGCTTTTAGAGCCGGATGAGCGCGACCGCATCAAGGGTCTGATAATCAACAAATTCCGCGGGGACAAAACCATCCTGGACCCGGGCGTTGTGATGCTGGAAGAAAAAACACACATCCCGGTGGTCGGCGTGGCGCCGTATCTCCACATCGAAGTGGAAGACGAGGACAGTCTGACCGAGCGATTCACCAGAAAAGAGGAGATCGGTCTCATTGACCTTGCGGTCATCCGTCTTCCGCGTATTTCAAACTTCACCGATTTCAACCCGTTCGAGCGGATCGAAGGCGTATCACTCCGCTACGTAAGCTCTGTCTCCGAACTGAAAAATCCGGATATGATTCTGCTTCCGGGAACGAAAAACACGATGGAGGATCTGCTCTGGATGCGTCAGAATGGTCTGGAAGCGGCCGTACTGAAGGCGGCTGCGGCCGGAAAAGTAATTTTCGGTGTCTGCGGCGGCTTCCAGATGCTCGGAGATACGCTGAGCGATCCGCTGCATGTCGAAGCCGGCGGAACGATCAAAGGAATGGGACTCCTGCCGATGGATACTGTATTTGCCGGTGAGAAGACGAGAACCCGCGCGGAGGGCGCTTTTGGAAAAACAGAAGGCGTTCTTGCCGGGATCGAGGGAACCCGGATTGAGGGCTATGAAATCCATATGGGAGAAACGGTGCGGAAAGAAGAAACAGAAGCATTCACGTTCATCGATGATCAGAACCGTGCTGATTCGGATAAGCTGGACGGTGCACAGAAAGGAAATGTGTACGGTACGTATGTGCATGGCATTTTCGACAAAGAAGAAGTTGCCGAGCGGATCGTGGAAGCACTTGCAAAGAATAAGGGAATTGCCATGGAGCAGATTCACGGTGTCGATTACCAGACATTCAAAGAGACACAGTACGATATTCTCGCAGATGCGCTGCGCGAGCATCTCGACATGAAGAAGATTTATCAAATTCTGGAAGAAGGGGCATAAAGATGAAGATAGAACTGGAGCAGGTAAGCCCGCACGAGATTGAAAAGAGAAGCTTTGAAATTATCACGGAAGAATTAAACGGAAGAACGTTTCCAGAGGATCAGGAACTGGTTGTAAAGCGGTGTATCCACACAAGTGCGGATTTTGATTATGCGGATAATCTCTGCTTTTCGGAGCATGCGGTGGCAAAAGGCATCGAGGCGATCCGGGAGGGAGCCTGCATTGTGACGGATACGCAGATGGCAAGATCCGGCATCAACAAAAAGGTGCTTGCGCGCCACGGCGGTGAAGCGCTCTGCTTTATGTCAGACGAAGATGTTGCGGCAAGAGCAAAAGAAACCGGAAGCACCCGCGCGGCAGCCTGCATGGAAAAAGCGGCGGAGCTGGATAAAAAGCTGATTATTGCGGTTGGAAATGCGCCGACGGCACTGGTCCGCCTCTATGAACTGATCGGGGAAGGAAAAATAAAACCGGCGCTGATCATCGGAGTTCCGGTCGGCTTTGTCAATGTGGTACAGTCCAAAGAACTGATTATGCAGACCAATATCCCGTATATCGTGGCACGCGGACGAAAAGGCGGCAGCAATATCGCGGCGTGCATCTGCAACGCACTCCTGTATATGATGGATCAGGACCGCGGATATTAAAAATAGATGAAAAAACGGAAAGCAGAAGTCTTGACAGATTTCGAATCACCGTTTATACTATGGAACATGGAAAAAGGCTTGGAAGGGAACAAGTAGACGTACAAAAACGCGGACAGAAAGCAGCCGGCAGATGAGAGGCGCATGCAGGTTCTGTACGATTCGAATACATCCCGGAGTTGCGCACCGAATAAAACGGGCGGCAGAAGAACGAACTATGATGCACGTTTTTAGTAGGCTGCGACGTAAGAGACGAACGTTACAGCGTCAGGGTATTCAGAGGTTTTGGATACCGACAAAGGCAGCTGCCGTGAGACAGCTGTGAAGTAAGGTGGTAACACGGGAGATACGGGCTCTCGTCCTTTGAATCGGAAAGGACGGGAGTCTTTTTGTATAAAAAACTTTGGTCCCAGACGGTAACACATACCCGAAAGTCAACCGAAAAAAGGAGAAAAACAAAATGCAGATTTATGACGAACTGATCGCCAGAGGCCTTCTGGCACAGGTAACCGACGAAGATGAAATCAGAGACCTGGTAAACAATGGAAAAGCAACGTTCTATATCGGATTCGACTGCACCGCAGACAGTCTGACCGCAGGTCACTTCATGGCACTGACCCTGATGAAACGGATGCAGATGGCAGGAAACAAACCGATCGCCCTGATCGGCGGCGGCACCACCATGATCGGTGACCCGTCCGGAAGAACCGATATGAGAAAAATGCTGACCCGCGAGGAGATCGACCACAACGCAGAGTGCTTCAAACGTCAGATGGAGCGTTTCATCGAGTTTGGCGAGGAAAAAGCTATGATGCTCAACAACGCAGACTGGCTGCTGAACCTGAACTATGTAGAACTGCTCCGTGAGGTAGGTGCATGCTTCAGCGTCAACAACATGCTCCGTGCAGAGTGCTACAAACAGCGTATGGAAAAAGGTCTTTCCTTCCTGGAGTTCAACTATATGATTATGCAGAGCTACGACTTCTATCACATGTTCCAGAAATACGGCTGCAATATGCAGTTCGGCGGCGATGACCAGTGGTCCAACATGCTGGGAGGAACCGAACTGATCCGCCGTAAACTTGGAAAAGATGCCTATGCAATGACCATCACCCTTCTGACCGACTCTCAGGGCAAGAAGATGGGTAAAACCGCAGGAAACGCTGTATGGCTTGACCCGAACAAGACCAGCCCGTTCGATTTCTACCAGTACTGGAGAAACGTGGACGATGCCGACGTCTTAAAATGTATCCGTATGCTGACCTTCCTGCCGCTGGAGCAGATCGACGAGATGGATTCCTGGGAAGGAAGCAAGCTGAACGAGGCAAAAGAGATCCTGGCCTATGAGCTGACCTCCATGGTACACGGCGAGGAAGAAGCAAAGAAAGCGCAGGAAGGCGCACGTGCCGTATTCTCTACCGGAAGCTCCGAGCATATGCCGACCAGTGAACTTTCTGCAGAGGATTCACGGACATAAATCGATATCGTAACCCTTCTTGTCAAAGCAGAGCTTGACAAAGACCAGAAACGAAGGACGCCGTGCCGTAGAGCAGGGCGGTGTATCCGTAGACGGTGAGAAAATTACAGATCCGAAATATGCCGTAGAAAAAGCAGCCTTCGGCGAGGACGGTATCGTTCTGAAAAAAGGAAAGAAGAATTTCAAAAAAATTTGCGTTAAATAATTAAGTGTGCTATTATAAAAGAATGGATTCCCGGAAGAAATTCCGGGACACACTGAATTATTTGGAGGACAAACAGTCATGGAAAAATATGGCGTAAACGAATTACGAAAGATGTTTCTTGAGTTCTTCGAGAGCAAAGGACATCTTGCTATGAAGAGTTTTTCGTTGATTCCACACAACGATAAAAGTCTTTTACTGATCAACTCCGGTATGGCTCCGCTGAAACCTTACTTCACAGGCGCAGAGATTCCGCCGAGAAGAAGAGTAACAACATGCCAGAAATGTATCCGTACCGGCGATATTGAAAATGTAGGAAAAACAGCCCGTCACGGCACCTTCTTTGAGATGCTCGGAAACTTTTCCTTCGGTGATTATTTCAAACACGAAGCAATCGCATGGTCCTGGGAGTTTTTAACACAGGTAGTAGGGCTCGATCCGAATCGTCTGTACCCATCCATCTATCAGGACGATGATGAAGCATTTGATATCTGGAACAAAGAGATCGGCATCCCGGCAGACCGTATTTTCCGTTTTGGAAAAGAGGACAACTTCTGGGAGCATGGCGCAGGTCCGTGCGGTCCGTGTTCTGAGATTTATTATGACCGCGGAGAAAAATACGGCTGCGGCAAACCGGGATGTACCGTTGGCTGCGAGTGTGACCGTTACATGGAAGTATGGAACAACGTATTCAGCCAGTTCAACAACGACGGCGAGGGCCACTACACCGACCTGATCCAGAAGAACATTGATACCGGTATGGGACTTGAGCGTCTGGCCGTTGTCGTACAGGATGTAGATTCCATCTTCGATGTCGACACCATTCAGGCACTCCGCAACAAAGTATGCGAAATCTCCGGAAAAGAGTATGATAAAGATCATGAGACCGATGTTTCCATCCGCCTTATCACAGACCATATCCGTTCCGCAACATTCATGATTTCCGATGGAATCATGCCGACCAACGAAGGAAGAGGCTACGTACTGCGCCGTCTGATCCGCCGTGCAGCACGTCATGGCCGTCTGCTTGGCATTGACGGACTGTTCCTTGCCCGCCTTTCCGCAAGCGTAATCGAAGGCTCCAAAGACGGATATCCGGAACTTGAAGAGAAAAAAGATTTCATCTTCAACGTTCTGAACAACGAGGAGACCCAGTTCAACAAAACCATCGACCAGGGACTTCATATCCTCTCCGAGCTCGAAGAAAAAATGCAGAGCGAAGGCAAAAAAGTTCTGGACGGACAGGATGCATTCAAACTGTACGATACCTACGGATTCCCGCTGGATCTGACCAAAGAGATCCTCGAGGAGAAGGGCTACGGCATCGACGAGGACGGTTTCCATGCAGCAATGGAAGAGCAGAGAGAGCGTGCAAGATCGAGCCGTGAAGTAACAAACTACATGGGTGCTGATGCAACCGTTTACGATGAGATCGACCCATCCGTAACAACTGAGTTTACCGGATACGATCATCTGGAGGATACCTCCAAAGTAACCGTTCTGACGACAGAGACTGAGATTGCAGAATCTCTGATGGAAGGCCAGAAGGGAACCATTTTCGTAGAGAAAACTCCGTTCTACGCTACCATGGGCGGTCAGGAAGGCGACTGCGGTATCATCAAAGGAGCAAATGGTGTATTCGAAGTAGAAGATACCATCAAACTCCGCGGCGGAAAATACGGCCACGTCGGTGTCATGAAATCCGGTATGATTTCAAACGGCGAGGAAGTTACACTTCAGGTCAACGAAGAGGCAAGAAAAAATATCGAGAAGAACCACAGCGCAACACACCTTCTGCAGAAGGCATTAAAGACTGTTCTCGGTGCACACGTAGAGCAGAAAGGTTCTCTCGTAACCCCGACCAGACTCCGTTTCGACTTTGCCCACTTCCAGGCTATGACACCGGAAGAACTGGAAAAAGTTGAGAATCTGGTAAATGAAAAAATTCAGGAGCAGATCCCGGTTGTAACCGACATCATGGATACTGAGGAAGCAAAGAAATCCGGCGCGATGGCTCTGTTCGGTGAGAAATACGGCGACAAAGTACGTGTCGTTTCCATGGGAGACTTCTCCAAAGAGCTCTGCGGTGGTACCCATGTAAAGAATACCGCTGAAATCGGACTGTTCAAACTTGTTTCTGAGGCAGGCGTTGCAGCAGGTGTCCGCAGAATCGAAGCTCTGACCGGACCGTCTGTTACTGCATACTATAAAGCACAGGAAGAGAAAATACATGAGGCAGCAGCTCTCTTAAAGACAACACCGGCGGATCTCCTCGAGAAGATCGCTCATCTGCAGGCAGAGGCAAAGGCACTCCAGGCAGAGAATGAGTCCTTAAAGAGCAAACTGGCAAAAGAAGCGCTCGGCGATGTTATGGATAAAGTAACCGAAGTCAAAGGTGTAAAACTTCTCGCTGCATCCGTACCGGATGTCGATATGAACGGACTGCGTGACCTTGGCGACCAGCTGAAAGAAAAACTGGGAAGCGGCGTTGTTGTTCTGGCATCTGCAAAGGACGGTAAAGTAAGCCTTCTTGCCATGGTAACCGATGATGCGATGAAGAAAGGTGCACATGCCGGAAAACTGATCAAAGAAGTGGCAGCCGTTGTCGGCGGCGGCGGCGGTGGACGTCCGAACATGGCACAGGCCGGCGGAAAGAATCCGGAGAAGATCGACGAAGCAGTTGCAAAAGCTGCTGAGGTACTGGAAGGCCAGATCGCATAACAATAAGCAGGAAAAACAGCACAAAATCCTGCCGCCTGCAGGGCAGAAAAAGGAGCCAGGCAGGCGGCAGGGAAAAATTTTGCAAAAAAATGAAAAAACTTGTTGACGTACGAGATTTTTCTGGTATAATAAGAACAGTGCAAAAAATACCCATACAGTTGTATTATGCACAATCTACAACTGGAGGGAGGTTAGGTGTGAGACTATGTCAAATGTAATCGTTAAAGAAAACGAAACGTTGGACAGCGCTTTACGCAGATTTAAGCGTAGCTGTGCAAAAGCTGGCATTCAGCAGGAGATTCGTAAAAGAGAGCATTACGAGAAACCAAGCGTTCGTCGTAAAAAGAAATCTGAAGCTGCCAGAAAACGTAAGTATAATTAATGTGCAAAAAATCCCCGGCGATCTGTTTTGCCGGGGATTTTTATACTTGTAACTTAAAGTCGCAGGTTTTGACAAAACAGCAAGGCGGTGACAAATGAGAATTTTGTACAAAATAGCAAACAAGCTGTTTCGTATCGTGAAAAAGATTCTGAAGCTGCTTACCAGCCGTATGGTCATTATCGGTGTTGCACTTCTTCTGGAATTTTGCTGGCTGGCCGGAATTGTGATGCAGCTCAATGAAAAATCTGTCTACATCAACTATGCGGTCACGATCCTTTCCCTGATTGCAGTGCTTTCGATTATCAATAATCCGAAAATGAATCCCGGCTACAAACTGATGTGGGCAGTCTGTATCCTGGCGCTTCCGGTAACCGGAATCTGCCTGTACGGCATTCTCGGCCATTCCAGTGTGGCAAGAAAATTCCGTACACATTACGATACAGTTCTGCTTTCGCAGGGAGGCGTTCTTGGAGAGGAAGAAGAGACGCGTAAAAAGCTCGAGGAAGAAAATATCCTGGCAGCGGGGCAGTCTTCCTATCTGACCAATTATGCGCATTATCCTGTTTATGAAAATACAGAAACAGAGTATTACCCGCTGGGAGATGTATGGTTTGAGCACTTTATTGAGGAACTCAAAAAGGCAGAACACTACATTTTTATGGAATATTTCATCATCAGCGAGGGGTATCTGTGGGATACGGTGCTGGAGATTCTGAAGGAAAAAGCGGCCGCCGGTGTGGATGTGCGGCTGATTTACGATGATTTCGGCTGCGTGACGACACTGCCGTATCAGTATTATAAATCGCTGCAGCAGATGGGCATCAAGTGCGCGGCGTTCAATCAGTTCCGACCGGTGCTGAATGTCATTTTAAATAACCGTGACCACCGGAAAATTGCCGTGATCGACGGTCATACGGCTTTCACGGGCGGCATTAATCTTGCGGACGAATACATTAACCGCAAGGAGCGGTTCGGCCACTGGAAGGATTCCGGAATCTGTCTGCATGGTGAGGCGGTATGGAGTTTTACGGTGATGTTTCTGCAGATGTGGAGCACAATCACCGGTATGGAATGCAATTTCGAATCATACCGGCCGGAGATCTATCACGAGGAAGCGTTTAAAAAAGACGGTTTTGTGCAGCCGTACGGCGATTCCCCGCTGGATGGAGAGACAGTAGGCGAGCATGTTTATCTGAACATTATTTCACAGGCGAAAAAATATCTTTATATTTTTACTCCGTATCTGATTCCGGACAACGAGACGCTGACCGCTCTCTGCATGGCGGCAAAGCGCGGAGTCGATGTGCGGATTGTAACGCCGGGTATCCCGGATAAGAAGATTGTCTATATTCTGACGCAGGCCAATTACGAGATCCTGCTGGAATCCGGCGTTCAGATTTACCAGTATACGCCGGGCTTTATCCATTCCAAGAGCTTTGTCTGTGATGATGAAATTGCGACGGTCGGAACGATCAACATGGATTACCGGAGCATGTACCTGCATTTTGAGTGCGGTGTCTGGATGTACGGCAGCAGTGCGGTTGCCCAGGTAAAAGAGGATGCGCTGACCACGTTTGAACAGTGTGAGCAGATCAATATGGACTATTGCCGAAAGAAAAATTTTGCAGTCCGTGCACTCCGCGGTGCGCTGAAGTTTCTGGCACCGCTGCTGTAAACGGAACAGACAGCATAGTTCTGCGGTCGTCTGCATAGCCTGTAGGGAAGAAAGAGCAGATGTTTCGGGGGAATATGAAGAGAAGAACACGAAATATCGTCTGGAGCCTGCTGATGATCCTGGCGCTTCTTGCAGCGCCCTTGAAAGTGACTGCGGCAGAGCAGAATGGAGAATCTTCCGACAAGCAGCAGAACGAAACAACGGAACAGAAAACAGAAGAGACGGAGGAGACAGCACCGGAGATGACAACGGACCTTGGGCTGGCTTCGCCGTCTGTTCTTTTGATGGAGGCACAGACCGGAACTGTTCTGTACGAGAAAAATGCGTCGGAACAGCGAAGCCCGGCGAGCATCACAAAAATCATGACGCTGCTGCTGATTTTTGAAGAGCTCGAAAAAGGGACGCTCCAGCTGACCGACGAAGTGACGACGAGTGCGCACGCCAGAAGTATGGGCGGGTCCCAGGTTTTTCTGGAAGAGGGCGAAAAGCAGACCGTTGAGACGATGATCAAGTGTATTGTCGTTGCTTCGGGAAACGATGCATCTGTAGCGATGGCAGAGCATATTGCGGGGACAGAAAGCGAGTTCGTCAGCCGGATGAACCAGAAAGCAAAAGAACTCGGCATGAACGACACGAAGTTTGAGGACTGCTGCGGCCTCACGGATTCCGATGGCCATTACACGACAGCGGCAGATGTGGCGAAAATGTCTCGGGAGCTGATCGAGCGCTTTCCGCAGATCCTGAACTATTCCTCTATCTGGATGGAAGAGATTACGCATGTCACACAGAAGGGAAGCAAACCATTCACCCTCACCAATACAAATAAGCTGATCCGCGGCTATGAGGGCTGTGTGGGACTGAAAACAGGAAGCACCTCGAAGGCGAAGTACTGCGTCTCGGCAGTGGCGAAGAAAAATGATCTGACGATGCTGGCAGTCGTGATGGGAGCACCGGACTACAAGGTGCGGTTTGCAGATGCGGCGTCACTGTTCCAGTATGGGTTTTCGTCCTGCAGCATCTACATAGACCGGGAACGCGATCCCCTGCCGGAACTTTCGGTTGTTTATGGAAAGCAGGATACGGCAGAACTGGAATATGCGGAGAATTCCGCTATCTTGCGACGGGCGGGACGGTGATCGGCGAAGTGGAAAAAACGATAGAACTGCCGGAAGAGGTGCAGGCCCCTATCCAGAAAGGCGAGTGTGCCGGAAGAGTTGTTTACAAAGCAGACGGTGAGGAACTTGGTTCCGTTGCGATTTTATATGGAGCAGACGTGGCAAGAGCCGGCATGTGGGACCTGTTCGGATGTACGATGAAACAATATTTTCTTGGGACGGCATAAAGCTGGAGTATCATGCGCGAAAAGGAGAAAAACATGGCAAAGAAAAATTACTATGCGGTAAAACAGGGAAAGGTTCCGGGCATCTACCGGACATGGGATGCGTGCAAAGCGCAGGTACACGGTTATCCTGGCGCAATTTACAAGGGATTTGAGCGTCTGGAGGAGGCAGAGGCCTTTCTGGGCGGCGGTAAAATGCCGGAACCATTGCTGCGGGAAACAAAAGGAACGTATTCCGCTGCCCCGGAACGAAAGGCAGTACAGAGCACGGCAGCACCCGATCCTTCTTCTTGGGACTGGGAACACCTGATTCTGGCAGAAAAACCATGCGAAGACCCGGAATACGCCGGTGTCGGCAGGAGCGCCGTCGCATACGTGGATGGAAGCTATCAGCATGCGCTCGGAAAGTTCTCCTGCGGTGTGGTCCTCTTCCTGGACGGAAAAGAGTTGAATCTTGCAGAAGAATACAGCGACCCGGATCTCGTCTCCATGCGGAATGTGGCAGGCGAGATCAAGGGCGCAGAGCTGGCCATGGCTTACTGCCTGACACATGATATTCCGGAGCTGGCCATCTATCACGATTACCAGGGAATCGCAAGCTGGTGTACGAGAGAATGGCAGGCGAAAAACAGGGAACCCTCGATTACCGGAATTTTTACGATCTGGCATCGGCCAAAGTTGCGATCCGCTTCTGCAAAGTAAAGGGCCACACCGGCGTCACCTACAACGAAAAAGCCGATCAGCTGGCAAAACAGGCATTGGGCTTATAAACAGCAGGGAAACGGGTTGTCATACACCGAAAAATCAAGTATAATGAACGGTATGAGAAAATTTACAACGACCTATTACAAACTTTCGTCAAATGGAAAATTTCTGGAAGGAAACGGTTTTCGTCTGGCGTTTATCAGTGATCTTCACAATATGGAGTTTGGCCCGGATAACACGGTGTTAAAGGCAGTCATCGATGAGGCGGCTCCGGATCTTGTCATCATCGGCGGGGACCAGATTGTGGCAAAGCCGGGGGAGAACCTCGACCCGGGTCTGAGTTTCGCGGAACGTCTTGCGGAGGAATACCAGGTAATCTATGGCTGCGGAAACCACGAATACCGTCTGAAGCTGTATCCGGAACAGTACGGCGATCTGTATGAAAAGCTCCGAGAGCGCCTGAAAAAGGCAGGAATCTGCTATCTGGAAAATGAGACGGCGGATCTTACCATCAGCGGCTGTCCGGTCCGGATCTACGGCTATGCCATGGACCGCACCTATTACAACCGCTTTTACCGCGGACCGCTGCCGGTTTCGGAACTGACGGACCACCTTGGAAAACCGGATCCGGCGCGCTACGGCATTCTGCTGGCACATCACCCTGCCTACCGCAGCTCCTATGCATCATATGGAGCCGATCTGACGCTTTCCGGCCATTATCACGGCGGCGTGGTGGGCCTTGGCGCGCACCGGGGGCTTGTGACGCCGGATTTCCGCCTTTTTTCGAAAACTGCCGCGGGCTGTTCCTGACGGGCGGCACCTGCCAGATCATCAGTGCAGGAACGGGCGAACACACCATTCCGGTCCGCATCTGGAACAGAAGAGAATTGATTATTACAGATATCGGGAAACCGTAAGGGAGAACAGAGCACATGGCGATACCAGTAAAGCTTCCGGTGTTTGAAGGACCGCTGGACCTTCTTCTTCACCTGATCGATAAAATAAATAGATATTTACGATATCCCCATTGTAGAGATTACGGACCAGTATCTGGAATACATTCATCAGATGGAGCGGGAAGACCTCAACATCATGAGTGAGTTCATGGTCATGGCGGCGACGCTTCTGGATATCAAATGCCGCATGCTGCTTCCGAAAGAGTGAATGAGGAAGGCGAGGAAGAGGACCCGAGAGCCGAGCTGGTGCAGCAGCTTTTAGAGTACAAAATGTACAAGTACATGTCGTACGAGCTGCGTGACCGCATGAACGAGGCGAGCCGTTCCGTGTACAAGGAACCGACGCTTCCAAGAGAAGTGCTGGAGTACAGGACGCCGGTCGACACCTCCGAGCTCCTCTCGCAGATTTCTCTCGCGAAGCTCCATACGATCTATAAAATGATTTTAAAGCGCCAGGAGGACAAGATCGACCCGATCCGAAGCAAGTTCGGAAAGATCGAAAAAGAAGAGGTCAGCCTGCCGGACAAGATGACGTATGTCGAGCAGTTTGCTGTTAAAAAACGCCGCTTCAGCTTCCGCGACCTTTTGGAATCCCAGCCGGGCAAGGTGCATGTGATTGTCACCTTCCTTGCAATCCTGGAGCTGATGAAAACCGGCAAAATCCGGATCAGCCAGGAGGAGCTTTTCGGGGATATCCTGATTGAATCCCTGGAGGATGAAGACACCGTAGTTGTGCCGTATACAGACGAGACAGACAGTGAGGACAAGACAGATGGAAGAACAGAACAGGAATAAAGAAACTGCCCCGGGTGAGGCAAGACGCCCCTCTTCGGTCGAGGAGGCGGAAGCAGCCATCGAGGCAGTCCTTTTTGCGATGGGAGATTCCGTGGAGCTGGGAAGGATTGCAAAAGCGATCGGCCATGACACGGAGACGACCCGCAGGATTCTGAACCATATGATGGAAAAATATAATACGAAAGACCGCGGCATCCACATCGTGGAGCTTGAAAATGCGTATCAGATGTGCACGAAACAGGAATATTATGATTATCTTGTCAACATCGCCATGCAGCCGAAGAAGGCGGTTCTGACCGACGTCATGATGGAGACCCTCTCGATCATTGCCTACAAGCAGCCGGTCACGAAGCAGGAGATCGACAAGATCCGCGGCGTCAAGAGCGATCACGCGGTCAACAAACTGGTGGAGTACAATCTGGTGCAGGAGCTTGGCCGCCTCGACGCGCCGGGCCGCCCGATTGTGTTCGGCACGACCGAAGAATTCCTGCGGAACTTCGGCGTCGATTCCACCGACAATCTGCCGGAGATCAGTCCGGTCAAGATGGAGGACTTCCGCGCAGAAGTGGAAGAGGAAATGCAGATCAAGCTGGATGTCTGATCCGGCAGGAGAAAAAAGAAGGGAGATACCGATATGCCTACTACGTACGCACACGACAGGTTCGGAAGAGAAGTTTATGAACAGCTTCCGGCAAATTTGAAAAAGATCATTCGAGAAAACAAAAAACTGTATCTGATCGGACTGCACGGGCCGGATATCTTCTTTTATTACCATCCGTTCTCGAAAAACCGTGTGTCTGATTACGGAACGTTTCTGCATGAGCAGACGGCTTCCGTTCTGTTCGAGGATGAGGTGAAAAAGTATCAGCAGAGTCCGTCAGAGGCGATGGAAGCGTATCTGTTAGGCTTTGCCTGCCATTACCTTCTCGATTCGACGTGTCATCCGTATATCGGGAAATTTGTGGATCACACTGGAATTTCCCATGCAAAGATTGAGACGAGCCTTGACCAGTACTTCATGCTGGAGGACGGCCTCGATCCGCTCGTATACCGTCCGGCATCGCCGATCTGCCCGCACACCGACGGCAACAAGGTCATCCACCGCTGTTTTCCGGAAATCGGGGAAACAGAAATTGTCGAATGCCTGAAGGGCATGAAGCTCTGGACGAGAATCACGATCTGCCGCAGCAGTGCGGTAAGAAGCCTTCTTCTTGGAGTGATGAAACTGGTCGGCTGCTACGATTCGATGGGCGGCCGTGTGATGCCTGGAAGGCCTCAGAAGGAATGCGAAGCGGGCACACGGAATCTTGTCCACCTGTACGAAAGAGCGCTTGCAGAGGCGCCGCAGGAGCTTGTAAAGCTGGATGAAGTGCTCCATGGAAACGGAACGCTTTCCCCGCGCTTTGACCACAATTTTGATTAAAACAGACTTTTGAGAGCAACAGTAAGAATAGAAAAATCCCGGCAGGAATCTTTCCTAAGAATTCCTGACCGGGATCTTTTTTTGTCCGAAAGCAGATCTTTAATTTGATTTTACTTCACGCCACAGCTGGTTGTAAACCTCATCGGCATCATCGCCAAGATACGTAAAGGTTTCGCACCGTGCAAGCGTTTCCTCATCCGGGAAGGCGATTTCACTGTTTCGGATATCGTCATCCTCAATCAGTTCACGCGCCGCATCATTCGGCGTAGAGTAGGTAATATACTCAAAGTTTTTCAGTGCGATGTCCGGCCGGCAGAGGAAATTCAGGAATTTCTCTGCGTTCTCGACATGCTGCGCATCTTTTGGAATGCACCAGGAATCGATCCAGACGTTGGAGCCTTCTTTTGGAACAACGTATTCCAGATCCGGGTTTTCACGCTTCGTGTAGATAGCTTCACCGGAGTAAATAACGCCGATAGCCGCCTCATTTCCGATCATCTTGTCACGCACCTGATCCACAACGTACGCCTGCACGAGAGGTTTCTGTGTCACAAGCAGATCCTTCGCCTCCGTCAGCTCCTTGATATTGGTGGAGTTTAAGGAGTATCCCAGATCCTTTAAAGCAACAGCAAACGCATCGCGCACGCTGTCCTGCATCAGAATGCTGTCGCGGTAATTGGTATCCCACAGAACAGACCAGGAGTTGATCGGCTCGCTTACCATTTTTTTGTGTACAGAATACCAACTGTTCCCCAGCAGTACGGGATCGAGTAGAGATTGCCCGGGTCGAACTGCTCGGAAGTCTCGTAGTACATATCTCCAATGTTGGAAGCGTTCGGAATATGGTCAAAGTTGATCGGCTGCAGCAGATCGTTCTGGATCATCTTCTGAATCATATAGTCGGACGGGCAGACAAGATCGTAGGAAATCGCACCGGATTTGATCTTCGGATACATGATTTCGTTCGTCTCATACTCCTCGTAAACAACGTGGATACCGGTTTCTTCCTCAAAGATATCGATGACATCAGAATCCATATATTCGCCCCAATTGTACACAATCAGCTGCTGGGAGCCGCCGGCTGAAGCATTCTGGCTTCCGTAGTAAATACCGCCGCCGCCGATGACAAGCACCATGGCGATCGGAAGAATCCGGCGGAAGACCACACGTTTCGTGATGCGGAAACGGATGCCCTTCTTCGCCATAGCCTCGCGCTCTTTTGCCTCCTCTTTTTCTTCCTTCGGAGAAGGATTCACATTCACAAGGAGCAGCAGAAGCAGTACGGTGACAAAAAGAATTGTGGAGAGCCGAGTACATCTCCGGCTTGATTCCCTTGCGGACCTCGGCATAAATCTTTGTGGAGAGCGTATCAACGCCCGGTCCCTTGGTGAAGTAGGTGATAACGAAATCATCGAGGGACATGGTAAAGGAGAGCAGAAAGCCTGAAACAACACCCGGCATGATGTCCGGGAAGATGACTTTCCAAAACGCGTACAGAGGGGAAGCGCCAAGGTCGAGGGCTGCCTCGTACGTTGATTTGTTCGTCTGCTTTAATTTCGGCATAACGCTCAAAATAACATAAGGAACATTGAACGTGATATGCGCCATCAGAATCGTGCCGAATCCAAGCTGAATGCGGCAGATGATAAAGAGCAGCATCAGCGAGATTCCCATAACGATCTCACCGTTCAGCATCGGGATGTTCGTAATGCCCATGAAAAGCGTCCGGCTTTTTTTTGACATGCTGTTGATGCCGATGCACGCAAGCGTTCCAAGGATGGTTGCAATCGCAGAGGCAAGAAGCGCAATGATTAACGTTGTATACAGCGCGTTCATGATCTCTGTATTGGCAAACAGTGAACGGTACCAGTGCAGCGTAAAGCCGCCCCATTTGGCACGCGTTTTTGATGCATTAAAGGAGAGCACCACAAGGGTGACAATCGGCGCATACAGAAGAATAAAGATGAGCGCCATGTAAATTTTTCCAGTTTCTTTCTCAAAATGCCGTTCCCTCCCCGTCTTTATCGTATTTGTTCATCAGAACCATAGACAGGATGATGAAAATCATCAGGACTGTGGAAAGTGCGCTTCCGGCATTCCAGTTGTTGGTCTGTTTGAACTCCTGCTCGATGACGTTTCCGATCAGAAGGATCTTGCTTCCGCCGAGCAGGTCGGAAATAACAAAGGTTGTAAGCGCCGGGATAAATACCATGGTAATACCGCTTACGATACCCGGCGTGGTGAGCGGCAGCGTTACTTTCAGAAAAGTCTGTACACTGTTCGCTCCAAGGTCTCTTGCTGCGTTGATGACATCGCGGTCGATCTTAATCAGGACATTGTAGATCGGCAGAACCATAAACGGCAGGAAGTTGTAAACCATACCGAGAATGATCGCTCCCGGTGTGTTGATGATGGAAATGCCGGGCAGATGGAAAAACGAGAGAATGCTGTTGATGACGCCGTTTTTCTCAAGCAGTGTCTGCCATGCAAGCGTACGGAGCAGAAAGTTCATCCACATCGGGAGAATGAAGATCAGCACAATAAAGCTGGTCTGGTTGACATTCCGGTTTGCCAGAATCATGGCAAGCGGATAGGCAAGGACAAGACAGAGTACTGTGCTAAGGAGTGAGAGCCACAGAGCCAGGCCAAGTGCCTTGATGTTTTCCTTCGTTGCAACGTAGGCAAAATTCGAAAGGGTAAAGCCGCCTTCTTCCCCGGTGAACGCATAGTAGAGAATCAGGATCAGCGGGATGATGATGAAACCAACAGCCCAGACGGCATAAGGTGCTGCCAGCCATTTCTTTAATTTATTACTCTTCAACAGCTGCCGCCTCCTCATCTTCGGATTCCGGTTTGTTCATGATCTGGATATCAAATGGATCGACATGGATGCCGACTTCCTGTCCGACCGGGAACAGATCAGTAGAGTGAACGAGAAGCTCAAAACCGTTCACCGTAACCTCCATCTCATAGTGAACACCTTTGAAAATCAGATGGGTGACACGTCCGCGGATGGTACCTTCCTCCGGTTTCACAAGATCAATATCCTCCGGGCGGATCACAACGTCGACCGGTTTGTTTTTGCCGAATCCGACATCAACGCACTCGAACTTCGCACCGAGAATCTCGACGAGACGGTCCTCAATCATGATGCCGTCGAGAATGTTGCTGTCACCGATGAAGTCTGCAACGAATGCGTTCTGCGGCTCATTGTAGATGTCTTCCGGTGTGCCGATCTGCTGGATATAACCCTGGTTCATGACAACGATCGTGTCCGACATGGTAAGCGCCTCTTCCTGATCGTGGGTGACATAGACAAAGGTGATGCCAAGTTCGTTTTTCAGACGGATCAGCTCGTACTGCATGTCCTGGCGGAGCTTTAAGTCAAAGTGCGCCGAGCGGCTCATCCAGAAGGAGAACTTTCGGTTCGTTGACAATCGCGCGCGCAATGGCGATTCGCTGCTGCTGGCCGCCGGAGAGAAGCGCCGGGGAGCGGTTTTCGTAACCCTCAAGGTTAACAAGTTTTAATGCGTATTTGATTTTGTCATTGATATATGCTTTGGATTTTCCTTTGATTTTCAGCCCGAAAGCAATGTTTTCCGCAATTGTCATATGCGTGAAAAGAGCATATTTCTGGAACACCGTGTTTAGCTGGCGTTTGTTTGGCGGAAGCTGGGTGATATCCTGTCCGTTAAATAAAACCTTTCCGGTATCCGGTGTCTCAAAACCGCCGAGGATACGTAATGTAGTTGTTTTTCCGCAGCCGCTCGGGCCAAGGAGGGTAAGAAATTCGTTTTCACGGATATAAAGATTCAGATCATCCAGAATGGTAACTCCGTCGTACGATTTTGTGATGTTGACCAGATCAAGTAATTTGGTACTCATGTGTAATATGCTCCTTTCGGGTTGTGAAATTTGGAACACCGTTTCTCGTGAAAATCACGCGGTGTAAAAAAATCTAAAAATAAGGCGGTGAACTGACCCAGAGAATGATGGCCGGCGTTTTACCCGGATTTTCCAGATAGTGATTACAGGAAGCGGGATAGTAGAAGCTTTCCCCTTTCTTCACTTTGTGGCATTCATCTCCAAGATGAAGGAGAATACGGCCGGAAAGTACATAGCCGAATTCCTCGCCTTCATGCGGTGAATCAATCTCGGTGCACGCGCCGCTTTGCAGCGTCAGCCGGATTGGCTCCATCCTGTTTTTCTGTGCATTCGGAACGATCCATGCGATCTCGTTGCCCTGCGCTTCAGCGGTCTTTACAAAGTAATCTTCTTCGCAAAAGACAACCTGATTGTCCTGCTCTTCGCCGAAAAACGTTTTTAGATCCGTTCCAAGGCAGGTAAGAACATCAACCAGCGTGGCGATCGAGGGAGAGGTCACATCGTTTTCAAGCTGGGAAATAAATCCCTTTGACAGCTCGCTCCGATCTGCCAGTTCCTCCTGCGTCAGCCCTTTCCACATCCGCAGTTCCCTGATTTTTTTTCCGATTTCCATAAAAAATCCTTTCTGCATCCAAAGTCTTTCCCGGGATCCTTTTGCTGAATACGGATTCTCAGGAAATCTCAGTAAAAATAAACAAAAAGTTTAGTAATTCTATACAAACATGGGATTATACATGATATGGATCGCAGTGTCAATAACTTTGTGAATTTTACCATGATTTTACAGGAAACCTCATATAATGAAGAAGAAGCAGACAAAAAGACCGGTCCCAAAAGAAGCGTCCGGC
>ENA-OQKW01000125-OQKW01000125.1-human-gut-metagenome-genome-assembly--contig:-NODE-125-length-21081-cov-21.624511_pt1 | contig 21081 bp, 23 predicted proteins | sample MGYA00242657_ERZ504815 | MGnify/ENA primary metagenome ERZ504815 (study PRJEB26092, sample SAMD00036404) | human gut metagenome | host: Homo sapiens | study: EMG produced TPA metagenomics assembly of... | reverse complement strand
GTTGGGTATTTTTCAGCTTCTTTCTGTCCACCATAATCAAATTGTTGGACAGTGCATTCAGCCCATAATACAGGGACTCCTTGCCAGACTGGTACAGTTCCTGCGTGGTGAACGGAATGAAGATGGCGGTGCTGCTGGTAGTCAGCCCTCGCTGAATTTCGATCTGACAGTCAGCCAGCGGCAGGCTGCTCATCAGCCCCTGCTCCTGCTGAAAGTCAAGGCGGCACAGGTTGCAGTTGTGCTTCTGTGCAATGCTGGATGCCTGAAAAACATTGTTTTCCAGTTCCTGCTCGGTGCGCCCGGTGTTCAGCACCAGAAAGGTGACGAGGAACATCCGCTCGTTCTGGCTCTGCAATTCCTTCAAAAGTGCCTTGGCATCCCTGCCGTAGGTCGCCAAATCCGACGGAATGATGTCGATATCATATCCGGCACGGATTGCCTTCTTCTGTTCCTCGATCTTGCTGCGATCCAGTTCGGTGATGGTGCGCTTCACCGTCTTGATGGCACGGTTCTGGTCAACCGACTGGATGTGCATGGTGACGATCTGGGACGAATCCATGTCCAGAAAAATCCTTCAAAAGTTGGTCGCTGATGTCGGATGCCGTGATGCTCAGAAAACTGGCGGCGCAAAAGATGCCGCCCATCTGGAAGGTGCGGCTGTTCTTGAACGCAAAGGCGGTGGGTGCAATGGCATCCTTCACGGAAAGCCCGCTTTTTACAAGGTCTTTCCAGTCAAAGTGGAACTTGCTGGCACCGTCCATGTTGAACATATCGTGCATGAGTTTCAGCCGCTGGGCACCGTTCAGGGGCTTCGCCTGCACACCAAGCCGGTGGAAATTGTTCATCAGGTCGTTCTGGATGTGGTCCAGACGGGGCTTGACCTGCGCCATGCTTTCGCCCTCCACGCCAAAGGTGATGAATTTGGTCTTGGTCAGACCATTATTGCCCTTGGCAAGCTGCTGGCGCAGCATCTGGCTGTACTCCGCACGCACATCGTCAAAACCGTCCTTCTGGAACGGAATGCGGATGCTCTTTTCAAACTCGGTGCTGTCGGTTGCCATGTTCACAAAGGACAATTCAAACTTGATGCTGGAATCGAAGAAGTTCAGAAAACTGCACCATTCCTCGAAAATCGCCGTCTTATCCTCCTGCTGGGCGAGCTGGTAATTGATGTCCTGATACTGGATGGTGCGGGTGTAGTAGCCGGGACGGACACGGCAGGTGCCGTCCTCAAACATCCGCTGCATGGGGATGGACTGCTGGGCGGTCCGGGGCACGGCGGGTTTCTGCGGTTTTTTCTTGCCGTCCTTACCGGTCTTTTTCCAAAACGGAATCATAGGTTGCGCCTCCCTTCATCAAAATCGCATAGTAGTTGTTGGTCTTGTAGGGGCGGATCTTCGGGCGGACAAACCGGGACTGCACATAGTACGACAGCAGCTTTTCCATGGGCTGACCGTTTTTCTCGTACATCCCAAGGAAGAACGCCGGCAGCATCACCGCCATCATGCCGAGGGTGGCGGCAGTGTTGCCGCCGGAATCCCGGAGAACAAAAAAACAGCGGCACTCCAATGAGAGCCGCTGTGCCGAAACAAAGCAGCTGCCGTTTGGTCAGGTTGAACGCCACTTTGGATTTGACCTTGGTCAAATCACGGGGCACAGAGATATACGCAGCCAAGTGAACACCTCCTTTAATGCGCTCCGAGGACGGATTTTGTCACGGAGCTGGTCTTGAACAGGCTGAAACAGAGCAGAACGGTGTAGCCCACAATGCTCCAAATGGAGTTGATGGCATCCCCGGAAATTGCCACGCTCTGGATCAGCACCGCATAAATCGCCACGCAGATGAGGATGAGAAAGCCCTGAAAGCCCAATGCGAACAGGCATTTCAGGTAGTTCTGTCCCATGTGGCTTTGCTCGTGGTTGCCGAAGGTCGCCATCGGGATGGGGGCAAGGCTCACCATGCAATATATCTCAATCATTCTTCCGTAGACGATGACGAAAATTACGATGCTCAATATCCGCATGGTGATGCCGATGAAGAAACTTTGCAGGAACAGCCCGAACAGGGGTCCTACGTCCATCTGCATCAGGCTGGCTTCCAACATCGACAGACCAATGTCGTTGACACGGGTGTTTCCGGCAATGATGCCGCTGGAATCGGACACCACCTTCTGGGTGATGTCGAACACTGCCATCACAATATCGAAGGTGTTGGAGATAAACCACACCGACACCGCCGTTTTGAAGATCCAGCGCATGATGAGGGCAGGCTCAAACTGTGCCATGTTGTTGTGCTGGGTGATCATCTCAATCAACTCATAACAGGCGATGAAGGTCAGGATGATGCCTGCAATGGGCAGCACTACATTCCGGGAGAGGGCTTCGATCATAGCGAACACTCTCGGCTCAAAGCTGGAGGGCTTGGTGCCCACCTGCTGGGCGATATTGCCGACCTGCGTGTTCACATCGTCGAACAGGCCGGAAAGGTTTGACATAATGCCTGCCGTCAGGATGCCTTTGATCCAGTCGGCAATGGCTTTGAGAACGGTTTCCATTCAGTCACCGCCTTAGCTGAAATGGTTGATAAGGGTCTTGAGCAGGTTGAGCAGAAAAATAAGGTGAGTCAGAATCTGCATAATAGCACCGTCCTTTCAGTATAAAGGTGAATATTCGATTTGCAATGCGTTTCCTCTTGTGATAAGAATCCGTTTGCCACGGAGGGGCTGGAAACACTTGCAAGTAAATATGTACGGGCGGCAGACGCCGCCCGGAAAAGATTAGCCGAACAGACCGCTCAGCAGGGGGATCAGGGTGATGCCAATCAGGGCAACACCGCCGCCAGCCATGAGCTGCTTCATGCCCTGACTCTTTGCTTATGTGTGATAAAGAAGTAATAGAAGTGTAAAAATTTTGCCTTTCCTATCCGATACTTGTCTTTGGTATCGGATAGGGCGGGCGGTCATTCGGGCAAGTCCACCTTGCCGACGAAAGAATAGTAAATCTCAATATCCTGTCTGCGTGTGCCGTTTTCATCGTAGCTGCACTCATGCACAACGATTTTCTCTACAAACTCACGCAAGAGGGTGTGGGTCAGTTCTTCAAAGTTCATGTGCTTGCGGACAATGTTCATAAACTTTTCTGCGTTTACGGTAGCTTCCTGTGCTTTGGAAAGCTCCGCCTGTATTCTGGCAACACGCTCTTTCAATTCCTGCTGTTCGGCTTCATAGTCTGCCGAAAGCTCCGTGAAACGCTCGTCAGAAATGCGACCGCTTACGCTGTCCTCATACAGCCGCTTGAAAATAGCGGAAAGTTCACCGATACGCTTTTCGGCAGCTTCCAGTTCCTTTTTCTTGGCGGCGTTCCGGCGTTTGCCGCCGTCCTCGTTCTGCTCGATCAGCAGCTTCATAAACCGGGCTTCATGCTTTGCCGCATAGCTCGTCACTTTCCGTAGATTGGAGAGAACGCCCGCAGTCAAAAGGTCGGTGCGGATAAAATGTGCGGTGCAGTCATGGGTGCGCTTCTTGTAGTTCCCGCAGATATAGCAGTCCTGTTTCCGCTTATCGGTCTGGTAACGCTGCTGATACATGACGCTGCCGCAGTCCGCGCAAAAGAGCATACCAGAGAACAAGCCCACTTCATCATAGCGGTTCGGACGCTTGCGCTGTTTGCGTAATTCCTGCACACGCTCCCATGTCTGGGTGTCGATGATAGGCTCATGGTGGTTCTCGAAAATTGCCTGTTTCTCAATGGGATTTTCTATGCTGTGCTTGGTCTTGTAGGACGGTTTCTCCGTCTTGAAGTTCACCAAACAGCCCATGTACTCCCGGTTTTCAAGGATATGCACCACGGTATTTGTCGCCCATTTGCACTCATAGCCGGGGTGATAGCGGCGTGTGCTGCCCGTCCTGCGGTATTCCAGCGTTCCCGGCGTTGGGATTTCCTGCTCGGTCAGCATACGGGCTATCTTGGTCGGACCGTTCCCGGCAAGGCACAGACGGTATATCTGCTTGACTACGGGTGCGGCTTCCTCGTCAATGATGAAATTTTCGTCCTCGTCCATGAGGTAGCCGTACACGGGTTTGCTCGTAACAGGCTTGCCGCTCATGCCTTTTGACCGTTTTACGGCTTTGATTTTCTTGCTCGTATCTCTCACCAGCCATTCGTTGAAAATGTTCCGCAAAGGGGCAAAATCATTGTCGCCCTGTGCGCTGTCCACTCCATCGTTTATGGCGATAAAGCGGACGCCTTTTTGTGGGAAAATCATCTCGGTATACATTCCCACCTGCAGGTAGTTTCGCCCTAACCGTGACATATCCTTTACGATAACAGTAGCCACTTTCCCGGCTTCAATATCCGCAAGCATGGATTGAAAGCCCGGTCTTTGGAAGTTCGCACCAGAATAACCATCGTCCGTGTACCAGCGCAGATTGGAAAAACCGTTCTGCTTTGCGTAGGTTTCAAGAATACGCTTCTGGTTGGAAATGGAATTGCTTTCGCCTTGCAGCTCGTCCTCATGGGATAGTCTTGGATAAAGGGCAGTGATTTTCTGGGTGGTCTGTCTTAACATAAAATCCTCCGTTTCCGACAGCCAGCCCCACTATTCCGTATTTCGATTATACCACATGGGGCGGCTGTCTGTATAGCGGCTTCTGCTTCTTTACCGCCTGTCAAAATGACGATTTTTTACTGTGCGGCTTGTAGCGTTAGGGCGAAAGCTGGGCTTTGTGTCCTGCGGCGGCTTCCGCCTCCAGCACTTTCATCATCTTATCGGCTGCGGTGTCGGTGGTATCTTTTTTGAAAAAGCCGGAAACGATAAGGACGGTGTTGCCCATGCGGATCTCTGTCACGCAGTCCGGGCGGCGTTCCGGGGTGGTGTTCTGCTTGTTCTCTGCCATAGGCAACTCCTTTCATTTCATCAATTCTTTTAGTCTGTTCAGCTTGGCTTGCGCCGTTTCACGGCGGAAGTTCTCTCCCGTAAAGAGGATAGGGGCGCACATTTCCAAAAGGCGGTCATAAATCCGGGCATGGGCGGTGTCCAGCGGATTTTGCAGGCTGTCCAATGTCAGATTGGTGGTAACGATTAAGGGCTTGCGGCTGCGGTAGCGGCTGTCAATCACATTGTAGACCTGTTCTAAACCGTACTCTGTGCCGCGCTCCATTCCAAAATCATCAATGATAAGCAGAGGAAAACGGCAAAGACGCTCGATATACTCGTTGCGCCCCTCAAAGCTGGCGGTCAGGTCATTCAAAATCGCAGAGAAGTTCGTCATGCGGACAGCGACTTCCTGCTCCATGAGGGCATTAGCGATACAACCGGCAAAATAGCTTTTTCCTGTGCCGACCTTGCCCCATAGCAGATAGCCGATATTTTCCTCGCGCATGATTTCCCAATGCTCCACATAGAAGTGTGCAATCTCCATTTGCGGGCATTTCCCGTTGTCGTTGGCGAAAGTCCATTCCTGCATGGTAGGATTGGTAAATCCCCGGCGTTTCAAGTCCTCCACGGTGTCAAGGTGCTTTCTGCGCTGTTCGGCGGCTTCACGCTCCAAACGCTGGGCTTTCTGGCAGTCACATTCTGCCGGGTGGCGGTCACGCCCAAACAAGGCGGCTTGCTTTTCCGGGAAGTAGGCTTCTTTCGGAGTGTGACACTTGCCGCAGTAAAGCAGTCCGTCCTCGCCCATGTAGTCCTCCGGCTGTGGGGTAACAGCCGTCATATTCAAAACTCGTTCTGTAAACAGATTACTCATAAGCTCTCGCCCTCCTTGCAGGTGTATTCGGGTATGCCCTGTTTCGGGGCAGCCTTTGCGGTATCGTCTGCCGCCCATCTGCGAATAGTGGCGGCGTGGTTTTTATATTTCTTGCCCGTGGACGCGATATAGCCGGAAAGCCGCTCAATATAGTACGCCCATTTTTCGGGCAGCTCCGCTTGCAGTTCGGAAAGCTCCGTATCAGTCAGAAATACATTCTCATATCTGCCATAGCTGCGGGCGAGGGCTTGTCCCTTTAACTCTTCCTCTTTTTCTAACTCTATATCTATCTCTTTCTTTATCTCTATCTCTGGTGGACGAATGTCGGACAAATGTCCGCCATTTGTCCGCGGCGGCAAAAGTGCCTTATTTTCAAGCCTTGCGGCGCGTTTCCGTTCCGCTTCGGTAGAGGATTGACCGATCATCAGCTCGATGTCGGTCATATAAAGTAGCCCGCAGTCAAGCTGCTCCACAAGCCCTAACTGCTGGAAGATGGCTAATGCCCGTTCCACCGTCCCGATTTGGTGACGGGTCAGCGTGGCTATCATCTGGGCGGTATAGGGGATATGCTCGTCAAGCTGCAATCTGCCGCCATTTTTCAGCGATTTTAAGTACAGCTTCAAGAGGATATTGGAATACAAAATCCCGTCTTTCATGTCCTCCAACAGCACAATGGAATCGCTGTCGAAGAAGTTTTCTTTCAGTTTGAGGTAGTAATATTTGCGGTTATCTGCCATTGGCGGTGTCCTCCCTGTGTTTCCATCTCTTAGAGAAATACCGGGGGCAGAGGACGATAATCGCCCGGAAGCTCTGCTTGCAGCCGTGTGTGCAGCCCCGGCAAAGGTCATTGTAGGTAATACGGTTTCGGTGGTTGAGGAAAAAGCTCCATTCCAACCGCCGCTTTTTGCTCATACGTGGCATTTCTCGCTCCTTTCTGCCGTTTCCGCTGGTATAAGCGGATAGGTCGGTAAAAATGTAGTTTCTCGGTGTCATTTTCGGGGATTTCCTGCGCTGTGCGCCCCGTTTCAAAGGTGGGCAGTATTGCGGATAGGGTGCAGGGCATATCCCTGTTTTGGTATCGTTTCGGGGCGGTTTTTAACGCTCATGTTCGTGCTTTTTCTCTCTGTCTTTCTCGCCTTGCAGGATTTGAGAAAGATTGCTTTTCACGGTATGCAGCTCCTTGACACGGGCTTTTTTCTCCCGGTATTCGTTGTAATGGGCGTTCTTTTCGGCGGTAAGCTGCTCGATTTCCGCTTGCAGGGCTTTATGGCTTGGCAGCTTGGAAACGCCATGCGCCCGGAAATAACGGGTGGCTGCGTCCGCTATGATAAAATCGCTTTCGTGCCGTTCCCGATAGGTGCTGCGGGCTTTCTCCGTTTTCTGTGCTTTCAGACCGTCACGGGCAGGCTTGGTCTTGGCATAGGCAAGCACCTGTGTCTGAAGCTCCTTTTTCTCCCGGATAGCAGCGTCCAGGGCTTTCAGCTTGGCGGTGCTGTCCTGTAAATCCGCATTGGCAGATACCAGGGCTGCGTCCAGCTCCTCCGGCGAATAGCCGTACTGCCCGTAGGCGGCAACGGTAGCCGCCATTTGTTTCAGATTGTGGACTGCCGCCCAGCGGTCATAGCCCGCGCCCTTTCCCTCCGCTCGCTTCGCTGCCCGGTCAACCATGCGCTGAATACCGTCCTTTTCCGGGGTGGTTTGGACAGCTTTTTTGCCCTGCAAACGCTCCCTTATGTTGCGGGGGTATTCGGGTACGGTTGCGGTCTGCTCGGCGGCTCTGTGGGCGTTCTGTTCCAAAAGGGCAAGAACGGCAGCGCGGTCAAAATCATCTCCCAGCTTGCGGGCGGTAATGGGCTTTGTCCTGTCCGGCGTGAGGTAGGATAGCCGCCCTCGGCTCTCCTTGACAGTCACGCCCTGTTGCAAGAGAACGGCGGCGAACTCGCCATAGCTTGTGGCAGAGGACAGCGCGGTGCGTATGGCCTGCCGCAATTTTTCCTTGTCTGTTTCAAACTTCGTGGGCTTGGCTGGCTGCTCCTCGGCTGGCAAGGCGGCAACTTCCTTGTCCAGCTTTGCCTGCCCTTTCCGCTGCGCCCAATACTCACGCTCGGTAATGCGGTTTTTGCTGCCATGCAAAAGGTCGATTTGATAGAGATTTTCCCGGTGGCACAGCTCCATGACTTCGGCTTTGAAGTATTCCATCGCCGCGTCTGTGCAGCGGTGTTTGCACCCGGCGCGGGTGTCTGCCGGTCTGTCCATGTAAGGCAGGAACGGAACTTCCTCTATCCGCAGAGAATTGATAACGATATGCACATGGATATTGCCGCTGTGGTTGTGTCCGTCCGGGTGGGTGCAGACAATGGCTTGGTGTCCGGGAAACTGCTTCCGGCAAAATTCCTCGCCCAACGCCTGCGCCCGGTCTACGGTCAAACCGTTGTCCACCGCGTCCCGTGGGTCAAAGCTGATAATGTAGTGGTGGCTTTTTACATCTTCCCGCTTCTGGTTCTTCCCATAGCGGAGATTGGAGCGCATACAGGCAACGGCAAAATCCTCGTCGCCGCAGTTCAGCGTGGCTATTCGATAGTCCTCTCTGAGCATGAGCCGCCCGTTTTCATCAAGGGTGGGCTTCATGGTAAACTCGTCATGTTCAAAGGTGAGGTACTGCTCGGCTGCGCCATAATCCGCATTTTTAGAGCTGATATGTTTGAATGTTGCCAACAGCGTCACCTACCTTTCGCAGGACTTCAAACTTCAAGGCAGCAAGGTCAGAAATGGCGGCGCGGACTTCAACGGACAGGGCGTTGTATGGTGTGCCGTACTCGTTGAGGGCGCGGGCAATCTGATTGAGGTTGCCACCGATTTTTCCGTATTCGGCGGTCAGCCTGCCAACGGCGGACAACAGTTCATCATTGACCGGGGAAACGGTAACGATGGGACGAATGGTCGCCCGTGTAATGGCTTGCCGGATAAATTCGGATTGGCTCATGTCATAGTGTTTCAGCCGCTCGGTAAAGTCGGCGTATTCTTCCTCGGTCATGCGGGTTTTGACCACATGGCAGCGGTGGGGTGTGTTATATTTTTTCTTCAAGCGTTGACCTCCTTTCTCGCCCGACAGGGCGCATGAGCAGGGTTTGGGGAAGGCACTCCCCAACAAGATTTACCAAAGGGGGCAAAACCGCAGATATGCGGATTTTGGCACCGTGGTAGAATCTTGCTCTAAAAAACTACCGCTTTCCTCGGCGGCTCTGGTTTGCGGATATACTGGCTTGCTCCACCAATATAGCGATTGCGGTGGCGTGTTCTGCCCGCTGTTCACCACTACAACGGTGAAAAGGGGGCGTTTTGGCAAACGCAGCGGAAATTTTTTTGTTTTCCCTGTCTGCTCCCTACAACAATCCGGCGGTGTGGTTTGCCAAAGATTTTTGAAAATGGGCGCAAAAAAAGCAGTAAACCTTTTCAAGATTTACTGCTTATCTGCCGCTGTGATGGGTGGCGGTATTAAATTGTCAGCCGTTTTTCAAATGGAATTTATCTGCAATCGCTTTCTTTCTGCTTTCCAATTCCTTTTCTGTAATCTTCCATAATCCTAACGCAATGATCTGCTATCTTTTGCATTCCGAGTTCTTCAAAAAAGGCAATTTGTATTTTCATCAGTTCTTCACAAACAGTCAACTTCTGCTCATCCATATTGCTAATAGCAAGCCATGGGAACGCTTTATATTTCTTAGTGTCCCCAATGAGAAAATTGTACCCTATCAACTCATTTTCACGGAAAACGAAATAGAATTGTGGGCCTGAACCTGGAACTGACTTTTCCATAATTTGCTGCATTGTTCTCACGCCGCCGTATGCCGGAAAAAAACCTATTCGCTCAAGAGCATTTAATATGTCAATCCTTTTATCTGTGGGTATGTCTCTATAATTGATAATCTGTTCCATTTGCTCTACCCTCATTGAAGTTTAATTTGTCAGGCTCTAATTATACAACTTTTCTGTTTAGCGGTCAAAGCGGAACTTCAACAGGCTTTCTATCAGTTGCCTGACGATATGCTCCTGCATATCCGTGTTAATCTGTCCGTCCATTTTCGCACAAGAGCGGATATATCCCGCATAATGGGATAGGACGGCGGCAACAGCTTCCGGGTCGCCCTCGCTTGCCTTAACGATTGTCTCATAGGGAAGTAGCTGGCTCATAGGACAAACCCTCCAACTCTGCCCGTAGCCGCCGTAAAATCATCTGAATACGCCGCCCGGTTGTGTTGCCAGCCCGTCCATATCTCCGTCCAATCTCCCTATGCGTCAATCGTTGGAAGTAGTACAAGAAAATGATTTCCTGTTCCATCTGTGATAGTGCGGACAGGGCTGCGGCAAGCTCTGGACTTTCCAAAAGCACCATCTGACCACAGACGAAAAGCGGATAGCTGGTCATGCCGGATTGCTCCGCAAAGTATTTATCTGTGGTACTGAATGGATAGTGTTTTTCTTCTATCAGATATTCAAGCGAGATTTCCCGCTTGCGGCGGCTCCGTATGCTCCGGGCTGCGTCTATGGCAGCGTGGCGAATAACAGTCTTGCAAAAGGCATCGTGTGTATGCCGGATATGTTCTTGATACTTTTCGTGTTCGGTCATGGAAAATCCCCCTTTCTGAATAATGGCAGAGGGCGGCAGCATCTTGTGCTGTCGCCCTCTTGATTACCGAACAGCAAAGACGGGCGGGGCTGTCAACGGCGGCGCATTTGCGCCGTTCATCTTGACCGTTGACAGGCTCGGCTGGGTTTGCTATCTGCTCACGGCAATTCACTCTCATTGATAGGAATTGCCTCAAGTTCCGTATTCAAATTGTTCCAATAAGAGCCGATATCCGCACTTGTGAAATACTTAAAACCGCCTGCTGCTGACTTCAATTCGCCGTTTTTAACCCCATAGCAGGCGTAAATCAAATCGTAGCTTGTTCCATCTGAGAGGTTAAATCTAAAGCTGGTCACATCTGCTCCGGCAGTTTCCTCAGTCGTTTTGTCTTTTAGGGATAAGCCCTTGAACTTATCATACAGGGTCTTTATATCATTTTCAGCAACAACTACTTTCTTTTCTGCTGATGCAGGCACTCCGTCATAGTGGTACATTTCAACGTTTTCGACATCTTCAACCTCAAATGGGAAGTTGATTTTGACAGGCTCATAAGCAATGTTTATAGGTAACAGAAAGAGAGCTGTAAAAATTGCAATGATACAAAGAGCGATGGAAACGAGAACAGCAATCGTTATCTTTTTTCTGCCTCTCTGCTTTTCTTTTGCCTCATGGCGCATAATAACGCTTTCGCTTTCTTCGTGAAGAACATCTTCGCTCGTGTGAGAAAGCAATTTCTGATAAATTGCGTTACAGTCAGCACAGGCGTTCAAATGCTCTTTTACCATCTCTGCGCTTGCTTCGCTGCAAGCACCGTCAACATACAGCGGAAGAATATCTCGAACAATATCGCATTGTTTACTCATGCTTTTCATCCATCCTTTCTTGAATTTTTAGCTTTGCACGATGATAAGTAACTCTCGCCCATGATTCTGTTTTTCCAAAAATTGCAGCGATTTGTGAAAAAGATAGTTCCCCGAATACGCGAAGCTGAAAGACTTCTTTGTATGGTTCTTCCAAACGGTGAAGAACGAGGTGTATGCGGAACGCCATGTCAGAATCTGCAACTGAGTTCTCAACATTTTCATTTGATGGCAAGTCATTGATTTCACTCACATCAGCTACTCGCTGACGGCTTCGCATTTCATCATGGTAAAGGTTTTTTGCTATGGAGCAGAGCCATGTCAATTCATCTGACTTACCTTTGAATTGTGATGTTGTAGAAACAGCCTTATAGAATGTGTTCTGCGTGATTTCCTCTGCTATCTCACGATTTTTGGCAAGAGAAATAGTATACGAGTATACCTGTAAATAGTAGGCTTTATAGAGCTTTTCATAGTCCATACTTGTCATCACCTCCTTCAGCTTCATAGGTTAGACGGAGAAATCGGAATTTCGTTACAAAGAAGTTTGAAATTTTTATACCTTTACGCTACTCTTGCTTTGTGCGGACTATTGGTAGACGCGCATTAACGGCAAGTAAAGAGATTGCTGTGTCAGCTTGATATGTTCAAATGCTAATTAAGTATAGCATACAGCTATGAATTTTTCTATTGCGTTCCCCTGACTTCGGAATAGTGGCAGGGCTGGCTATCCTTGTTTTGCTTTGTGCTTCTCTACCGTACATGAGCATTGGCGCCAGGGTTGTCGTTGCCGTAACCTTCCAACAGGTTGATGACACCCCAGATACCAAGACCAGCGCCCAGAGCGATAACGAGAGTCTGAAGAACGGTAATTGCCTGTTCAAAAAATGCCATATAGTTTGTTAGCCGGAATCTGATTAAAAAATAGGTTTGTCATGTTTCATAGGCATACAAAAGCCGGAACAATCTGCCGCCCGGTTTCCGGGGGCATGATTCCGGCTGTCCTCCTTTTTCATTATTTTTCTTGCGATTGTCCGCTTTGTACGCCAATGGCCTCAACAGAGGCAGTTGCGGCAAATAGATACGATCACTCCTTTCTCAGCGGAACCGTATTACACGCCCTCCGTGTCTACTTCATATACATCGCAGACCTCATCAGGCTTGAGTTTTAGTCTGGCAGACAAAAATGCTTCAATATCAAAGGTATTTCGCTTGTCTGCATCAGCTGTGTATTTGAAATTAGGGTGTCTGGTAATGTCATACTTGTCTGAAAGAAACGGACGCACACCGCGCAACTGCAAGATGCACTTGCCGCCATCCATAACTGCCAGCTCGTCCTGGCTCATCAGCTCTTTGCCACAAAGTCAAGTGGTGAATTCCCAAAAGGCAAGCGGCATAAAAGAAATCCATCTTTTATATCGCTTGCCTTCTTGTTTTGTTTTGATATTATTTACGGTATTACCTTTAATTTGGGACAAAAAAAAGCAGGAAACCTTTTCAGATTTCCCGCTTAGTAAAACTGTGAAGTTCTTTTAATTTAGAACGCTTGTCATACATCCTTAAATAATTCTATCTTTTATGAAATTCAATTATTCTGGACTACCTTATTCTGTTGACGGCATATGAATACCCAGAAAAACCACGCCAAAAGGACTTTCTCTATGACAAATTTCCAGTGGTTCACCATTCATAGCCATCTCATATACTTTTTCAGTAACTACAAGGTCTGTTTCTTCCCCGTTATCCATCACAATAGTCAATTTGTAATCATCATCATCTACATCTGGATCTTCTGCATGGCTATCCACAATAATAGCTGGATAATGTTGGGCTGGTCCAATAAGAGCTGCATTTACACAGTAATGAAGTCCACAAGCAATGGACAGTCCAACCACTCCCATGTACAACCCTGCGGCTACCCGATTCCGCTTCGGTGAACGAAGAACTTGCAGCACAATCAACACTATGGTGATGGAAAGTATCCGAATTAGCCATCCCCAGTTGCCATCTTCCTCCCGAAGCACCAAATCGCCCCAAATGTCACTAACTTGCCAGAAATAAGTATATCCTATTAACAAACAAATAATCAGCGGGACATGGATGTGCATGGCTCTCCACTCTGGGGTGGCGTTCTGAGGCTTGTCTCCAAAGGAGAGTACGGGAGCAAACACCAAACAAAATAAAAGAAATGGAATAGGAGCAAATGCACCAATTTTCATAACAGTAGTAAACTTTGCGTCAGCGAAAAGATATAGTGGAATAGGAATAAGAACGCCAACGGCAAACAATACAATAACAACCCACAATCCAATCCGGATACTTTTGATATGGTCATGCCAGTGGGTGTGGTACTCCTCCCGCCATTGGACGGTGTTCTCTTGCTGTTCCTCTTGTCTGGTTTGTTTTTCCATCGTAGGAGTCAATGTCGCAGCAAGATTGGTACTTTCGAGCCACTCTGCAAACCGTGGAATTCCCAACATATTGGTTTCGATAGAGGCTAATTTTTTTCCCTCACTGTTCAGTAAATGGATGGAGCGGTTGGCCGTCAGCCGTACCGAAGCCACCTGTCCCGGTGCAAATTTTCGTTTCCTGCCCCAACTGCTAATATACAAAATAGAGTTATCCTGGAACACAAACAAAGACCGGTTGCGTCCAGCCAAAAGCATCCATATGCCCAGCAGGAAGAGTAACACACCGGGAATGGCTACAAAGGCGGTGACATCTGGTGCAAAGGGTGGCGTCCCAGCCACGATGACACCCATGATGGTCAGAACAAATCCAAGCACCCAGACAATTACGCCAAGAACCGTGACTACCATCCGCTCTCGCACGATTACCACCGGCTGCTGGGTTTCTTCCCGTTCAGCGTGGCGGCACAGCAGCAGCGCCAAACCGAATCCAAGCAGGTACAGAAGCATCCCCACACCAGTCCACACGCCCACCATGTCCAGAGGCTCATTCCCGTCCGAAACAAAAATCAGCGGCAGCAGAATCAGAGAAAAAGCAATCGTAAAGCTACCACAAATAATGCAAGGCAGCTTACTGCCCTGCACAGGCAGGTCATGGGGCGGTTCCAGAGGCTTTTGAGTAGCATATTCCCTCTGAACGACCTCTAACTCCGGCGGTTGTTCCAGCACATGGGCGCAGTGAGGACATTGGGATACATACTCCATCTCACAACTATGACCTTTCCCGCCCATTGGCAAGGACTGACCGCAGGCAGGGCAGAACCAGCAGCGTTGGAAGATCTTTTTTTGCATTTGTTTTAGTATCAGGAGCGACGCTGCCGGAAGAAGGAAAATCAGCAGGAATAGCCAAGGGCTGTTCGCAGTGATTAGACCAATCATCAAAATAGTAAAGCATATAGCCATTCCCATCAGAAAGCGGCTTCCCATCTTGGCGGCCTGCCTTGTTGCAAAAATGTAGGTTTCGTTTCCCTGCTTCATACCTGCGTGCTGAATATCCAGTAAAAATGCCTCAATCAGTTCATACAGATCGTCCGTATCGTTTACATCTTCACTAGTAAATTGGTCGTACAGTTTTTCATTTACATACAGCTTTACGCCAGATCGGTTTACCTCAATCTTGCAGTAGAGCCGATTCAGAGTCAGACTGTCTCCTGAAAGTTCCAACTGATACTGAGGATATTGCGCTTTTAGACGCTCATACAATTTTTTAAGTTCGTTTTCTTGATACATAGGTAATCTCCTTCAAGTAAGGGGTTAAGATTTTAATCAGCATTTCTGCTGTTAATGTTTCTGGTTATATATAAGTTTTCATTTTGTTCAGGAAGATGTCCAGATTTTCTTCCTGTGTAGTAAATCCATAGACTTTTTTAGATATTCGGAACTTTATCATATCTCCATCTGTTAAATAGATTTTGAGAATATATTGAAGCGGAAACAGACTTTTTCGCACTTTTGTTTTCTGGATATTGCTGAAAGGGATACGGCTGCTTCCCTTTAATTTTTTCGAATCACCTTGAAGTAGGGATACCAATAGCGCACTTTCGCTCAATCCTAAATATCCAAATGTGTAATTTCGTTTTTTTTGTCAATAGTGTGCCGTAAATCGGTGCTTTTAAGGTCTCGCCTATTTCCAGCAATATGGAAAGTGCAGGAACCATCTGTTCATAAAATGTCATTTCAGTACCTCCGTTAATAAGAAAAGACAGATACCAATAAGAAAAGTAATTGTCAAATTGCCATATCTATATGCGAACATTATAGCATCTGTAGGGGGAGTCGTCATCATTTTTCTACTGTCTGACTAAGAATTTAATGGTAAAAAAATTAGTGAATATATCTATCGCAATTTTACAAAAGAAAAGACCTCATCCCTCGCTGATTGAGAGATGAGGCGAAATGATTATGCTGTAATCTCCGGGATTTCTCCGACAAAGTTATAGACGATTCTGACTTCCTGCACCTTCTGTCCGTCAATCTTCTTGACTTCGCCCACCAAAATTTTGCTGATGAGCCGGTTCAGCACCGCTTCATCCAGTTCTTCAATGGCTGCATAACGCCGGATTTCTTTGATAAAGGTGCGGACTTCATTTTCCTGTTCGTCAGAGTGGCGCATCATCAACAGCAGGTCTCGCAGGCGCTTCTGGTTGGCTTCCTGCTCCTGCTCCAGTGTTGCTGTCAGCTTCATAAAACGCTGCTCAGTCAAGATTCCTTTTGCCTTATCGGTATATAGGCTCAGAAACATCTCATCAATTTCACAATTCCTGCTTTCCAGTCGTTGACATTCCTTCTGTGTCTGGGAAGCGTCCAGAAGATACCGGCGCTCCATCCGGCTGCTCAGCCGCTGATAAAAAGCATCGGCATCTTTGAGCGCAGTCTTTGCCAGCTCCTGAATATCTTTCAGCACAAGATTGTATAAATCTCTGGCTTCGATCTTGTGGCTGGTACAGGCGTTCTTGCCCAGCCTGTTATAGGTCTGGCAGATATAATACGCCTTATCAATCGGTTCCCGCTGTTCGCCGGTAAAACGGTTCTTTCCGGTTCTGCCAACCTTTTCATACCGCACCTGCATGGACTTTCCGCAAGTCGCACAATAAATGATACCGTGGAACAGGTTATAAAAGGGGCAGGAGTTGCCCTTCATAATGGTTGGTCTGCGGTCAATGATTTCCTGCACCTGCTCCCATTCTTCCGGGGAGATGATTGCTTCATGGCAATCCTCGATAATTTCCCAGTCCTCACGAGGGATAATATCATAGGTGTTGGAGCGAATCCCTTTCTGATGTGTCCGGCAGACCAGATGTGCGCCCTTATAAAAGGGATTCCGCAGGATATGGCTGATTCTTGCACTTCCCCATGAATAGTAATTTACATCACATTCTGTGTTGCTTTTTACTCTGGTGATTGGGACTTTATCATCCATGAGCTGCTTTGCAATCCGCATACATCCCCAGCCATCCAGCGCCATATCATAGATTTTTCGGATTACCGGTGCTGTCTCAGGGTCACGGATCAAATGCCCCTTATCCTCCGGGTCACGCATCAAACCGAGGGGCGGCTGCCCACCACAAAACTTCCCCTGCCGGGAACGGGTCATACGCCCTGCCAGCACCTTTTTGGAAATATCCCGGCTGTACATATCGTTCAGGATATTCTTAAACGGCGTAATGTCCATTTCCTGACGGGTCAGGCTGTCCACTCCGTCTGTAATGGCGATATAGCGTACATTGTGTTTTGGGAAAAAGATTTCGATATAGCTGCCAGCTTCGATATAATTCCTGCCCAGTCTGGACAGGTCTTTGGTGATAACGCAGCCGATCTTTCCCGCCTCAATATCGGCAATCATGCGCTGAAAAGAAGGGCGGTTGAAATTGCGGCCTGTATAACCGTCATCCACATAATACTCATACTGGAACATTCCGTTTTTTTCGGCAAAGTCCCGGAGCATAAGTTTCTGGTTGCTGATGCTCATGCTCTCATTATCGCCGCCATCCTCCAGAGAGATACGGCAATAAAGGGCTGTGATTTTCTGATTCACTTGTTTTTTCCTGCTCATAGTGTTCTCCTTCTATGAACAGGGACACGATACCATTATAATACCATGCCCCTGTCCATGATTCAACTGCTTTACGCCGCTTTTCGTGCCATTTCCCGATGCTCCAGCCATTCCTCGAAGTGTTCGCAGGTCTGACGCTCGATCAGCTGCTCAAAGGCTTCCCGCATGGTTTTGTCCCCAGAAAACTCACGAACCACTACAAACTGGACTTTTTTATTCTGCTTCTTGTTTTTCTCCATAGGCTACCTCCATAGAATAGGGGATCAGACGGTAGCTGTGGCAACGAAGTCCGGCAACGGACATCAAAAAACCTGTAAACTATCGTCTGACCCTGATTTCTTACTTTTCAAATTTTCTTGTAAAATCTCGTTGCTTTCGTTGCCGAAAACATAGATAGATCATAAAAAGCCTTTACTTGCGGGCTTTTTCTATATCAAAACCATAAATTTATCAGCAACGAACCCGGCAACCAACCGGCAACCAACCGGCAACCATCCCGGCAACAGACCGTCCTTGTCAGGCGATCCACTCCTGCGGAAGTTCCAGCTGACGGCATTCTTCTTCACTCAGTTCTACAAATCCACCTTCGTTGCTGGGTAGTTCGTTGCCGGAAGTGTCCCGTTCCCAGCCCTTTTGTCTGCCATATCCGGCAAACATCCGGGGATTGGAAAAAGGCTTCCAACCGGTCACGACCGTGTTCATGATCTCATTGATATTGTGGAGCTGCCACCGCTTCGGCTCATCAAAGGTATGTCCCAGCGCCTCCTTGAACAGCTGTTTTGAGCAGACCATGTTTCCGGTGTAGTGTTCCAGAAATCCCTGTATCTGTCCAGCTTCGGTGTCCTCCGGCATGAAGTCTTTCTGCACCTCCACCAGTTGACGCTGGATGGACTTGCTGAATTTCATGGAATACTTGCCGCTGTGGTAAATGCTCATAGCTTCTGCCCATACCTGCAACAGATACGCTCTGGAAGCGTCCTCGTCCTCCAAAATGTGAACCTCTGCCTTCTCCGGGTAAATCATGATTGGGAGAAAGCGCCGGTTCCCGGCTCGATCCAGCGGCAGAAAGTCCAGGGTATTCGAGGAACCACCGAACACGCACTGCCGAAGCCGGTCTTTAGGCTGAGATTCATAAGGTGTCCGGTAGGTTTCCTTCTGTCGGCTAATAAAGGAACGGATTTCTTCAATGCTCTTTGCGCTGCTGGTGGCAAGCATCTCTGACATCTCAATGATCCAGTGACCTTGTAGCTTTTGGAATACCCGGTCGTCATCCAACTTCTTCAGGTCATCAGAGAACCATTCGTCCCGGATCGCCAGCAGTCGGAAGAAGGTGGACTTCCCGGCACCCTGACCGCCCACCAAACAAAGCATTTCCTCATATTTGGAACCGGGACGGAATACCCGGCGTATAGCACCCAGCAGGAAATGTTTCAGCATTTCTTCCACATAGTCACTTTCATCAGCACCAAGAAAATGGTGCAGACAGGATCGGATGCGTGGTGTACCGTCCCAGACAAGGCTGTTCAGCACATCCTGAATTGGATGGTAACAATTTTCGTTTGCTACGATAGAAAGGGCAGCCGTGATCTTTTTCTCACTGGTCAGCTCATAGTTTCTCTCAAAATAGAGGAGAAGATATTTCACATCAGTATCCGTCAGAGCGCTGGTATTCCTGCGCCAGCCCAAGTCCTGTACAATGTCTACCCGGTCTGTCAGGAGATTAAGCCGGATGGCATCCCGCAGGAGTGGATCGCAGCAGAACACAATCCGGCAGTTGTCGATGGTGTTGGCTGTTTTTCCCTTGTCGGTAACAGAAAGGCTCTGCCGCACCTCATCAACGCTCTGTTCCGTCGCTATGGCTTCGGCTGCGCTCATCACAGCCTGCTGGGTGGCTGGCGATAAACTCTGATATTCGCTGTTCAATTTTCCTCACCTCTTTTCCATACTCAGCAACTACAAAAGCTCGTTCTTCTATGCTGTCAGACAGAAGAAGATCCAACAGATATTCGATATATGGCTGCCTGTGCAGAGCCTCCACAAACAAAGGATTCCAGTCATCCTCCGGTTGTTTGGGCGCATATTCTTCTTTCCATCGTTCCAGCAAACGCAGGTAGTCGCACAGCACCCGAAAGCATTTCTGCTCTGCCTGCCGGTATCGCATTTCCACGCTGATTTTTCTTTTGATTACTCTCTTTTGTGGCGGATCGTGGACTTTGCGGTCAAAGCTGATTGAGAAGTCCTCTGCCAGCTTTAAGGCAGCTTCTTTACTGCTTAGTCCAAAAAGACGGGAAGTGAAATCAATCACATCTCCATCTGCCTGACAGGCAAAACAATGGAACCGTCTGTCCACCTTCATGCTGGGATGCCTGTCATCGTGAAACGGGCAACAAGCCATCCCGTTGCGTCCTACTGAAATTCCATAAACCAAAGCAGCCTGCCTTGTGGTAACAGACTGTTTTACTGCTTCAAATACATTCGTTTCTTCCACCTCCAAACAATGCAAAAGGCATCCGGTTTCCATAGAAAATCAGATGCCTCACAATTCCATATCCTGTTTTCTTGTTGGAGCAATCCGTCCTTCACGCTCCCAGCGCACCCGGTTCTCCCGATCAGCGTCCAGTTTGCCTTGTGCCAGCTTCTCCTTAATGGATTTTCTGGCTTTATTTTTGATCTGCTCTTTGCCAGCCTGTTTGACCTCCGGTTTTAACAGCACCGCCTGTACCTTTTTGAGAACTTTTTCAGCAGACTGCTGTAATTTTTCTCGCACCCTACTCAGCAGAGTGTTCGCTATCTTCACAACTTCTGGCGAATTTTTGGCATTGGGCGATACCACGCTCTTTCGATATTTCTCAATTACTTCCATATCTTCAAGCTGGGTTTGTTCCCGAACCTTGTCGGTCACAACCTCCACCGCCTTGTCATAGGCTGCACCGGAAACATCTTCCAGCAAGGTTTCTACATCCTCAATTTTTAGCGTCAGTTCCTCCAGCTTTTGCTCCTGTGTCGCCAGCTGCTCCTTCTGCTTCATCAGGATATAATCCTGCTTTTCCAAATAGTCACGCCCACCATAAGACGGCTCCTGTTCCAGATGCAGCCCATGCCGTTTGGCAACGTCAAATAAGATTATCCGACAGACTGCATCAAAAGTCTGTTTCCGGTTATTGTGCTTTCCTTTTGGCTGTTCCGGTTTAGGGAGAGGGATACCCAGTTCCTCCAACGCCTTTTCCTGCTGGGGGCACAGCTCTCCATACCGATTTTCACAGTCAAATACATGGCGCTCATGGATGTGCGGAGTTCCTTCATCCAGATGGAGCGCCCAGTCTAAAATGTGGATATGAGAACCGAAACGGTTTTCAAATTCCTCATAAAATTCACTGACAATGAGCGCTAAAGTCTCTGGCGGAACGGATTCTTCCATAGTGCCGATCTGGTAGATGCTTTCTTCTGGACAGGTCTTGTTATTTTTCAAAAGATCATCCACAGTGCGATTGCGCTCAATGTGCCGGGTTTTCTCGTTCCGGGCGTTCTGAGCATTGACATGGTCGGCATAATGCTCGTAGTAATACATCCGTTCAATTTCCTCAAAGCTGAAATCCGGCTGCTCTGAGTTTTCCCGAAAGTCGTGGGTGGTAAAGCCCCGGTAACAGTCCCAGTACACATTTTGTCTGGCACGCTCAGCGTCAATGTGTTCGCTGTTCCCCACATCGAACCGGCGGTCATTGTGGCGGGGATTATAGGTGCCATGCTTGCCGGAGCGCCCATTGTGTCGTGTCAGTTTCAAACAGATTTCCTCCTTCCTGCGAAGATGTTCTGGGGCCGGGGAAGG
>ENA-OQKW01000120-OQKW01000120.1-human-gut-metagenome-genome-assembly--contig:-NODE-120-length-21327-cov-3.643349_pt1 | contig 21327 bp, 14 predicted proteins | sample MGYA00242657_ERZ504815 | MGnify/ENA primary metagenome ERZ504815 (study PRJEB26092, sample SAMD00036404) | human gut metagenome | host: Homo sapiens | study: EMG produced TPA metagenomics assembly of... | reverse complement strand
ACACTGGCCAGTTTACTTCAACACGGCAGGCTTCATGACAAACGCCTGTGCCAAATCTTATTGTTTCAGGCCACCGTTCCTTGTGGATAATCCTCGGAACCGGCATTGCACTTCACATCGAATGTCAATGTAATATCTTTAGGCATAGCCGTCTCGTCAATAGAGAAATTGCCAAGCAAGTCCGTTCCTTCAAACTTTACTTTGTAAGGCCATTGCTCATCGTTCTTTTCTTTCTCATCCCATGGATGAGGCTTGTATTGCTTGGGAGCACCCAATACGATAAAGTATAGTTTTTCAGTATTTGCAGGTAATGTAAAACTTGCTACACCAGTAGGCTCCGTATTCCTGTCACTATATACTCTCGTTCCATCTTTTTTCAATGCTACAAAACCATAATGCCAACCTGCATCTGCTGCATTGCCCACATTATATGTAGCAACCGTCCCTGCTACAGTTTCCGATTCCATATATTCCCCTGGATCATCAGGGGCAAGATCGGTACCAGGTGATAATCCTAGAAAGCTTGCACTTACAGTAGTGGCTGCATTCGGAACATTCAAGGCGATGACATTAAAGCCCGTCGTACTGGGACAACTGGCATAAGCGACCTGATAGTATCCGTCACCGGCAGGATAAAGCTTAGTTGAATATTTATCAAGGTAACCACTGGCATACTCTCCTATGCCATCTATATCAAAAGTAGCCATTCGTGCTGCATAGTCATACAATTCCTGACTCATTATGCTCCACTGATTGCCACAATATAGCCGCATATAAGTAGAAATAGCATCTTCGGGATAAACAGACTGTTTCCAGACATTACTCACCGTTTCTATTCCATACCTTGCAGTCCAATAGGACTGAAGCCAATAACTGGCATAGCGCATCCATTCATGTTCAAAATGCCTGTGACAATTGGACAGCCATACGTCGAAATGATAGTTAGCAAACAATTCACCAGGATAGTCCTGATAAGATTGCCATTGTGCACATTGTTCCCAAAATCCATTACCGCCATTACTCCCTTCATAACCATAACGAAAGCCACATTTCAAATCATCCGGATTTCCCTGTAATATTTTGTCACAATATACTTGATATTGGAAACTATGTCCGATTTCATGGGCTATAGTAGAACCTACCGGCTGGCAAGTACTTGGATTAACCCATAATGCTCCGATTTTATTATCATAACCTGAGCCTGTAGCTAACCACTCGGTCTGGTACAACAAATAAATCTCCATCTTATATTTATCTAGATAAGACTTTCCCTCCCCTAATTGCGCAAACTTTAAGACTTCAATATTGGTTTTATAAAACTGCTCTGCCTTTTCTAATAAATCATCTATGTCTACACGCAAAGCGGCATCAACGGTATCTGCATTCGGATTATCTCCAAAGCCGGCTTCCCAGAATACAAAGAAGTGCTCACTTTGTGCAGAACGGAACCAAGACCATTTGGAATCGCTGCGTAACATATCCATTTTACTAAATTCTGCCGGCTTATAGTATTTGTCAAAGTCTTTAATATCGGCTTCGTCCATAATCAATAGGGAACTCCCTGCCTGACTGAGATTTATCTCTTTAGTACTATTTCCACACGCAATCGTTATAACAGCATATCGGTCATCTTTATTAGTGTTCTTTTTCAAAATCAAATTTAAAGTAACAAGTCCGCCAATTCCTTGTTTGGATGAAAGTGCCACCCAATTATGAACTTCCGCTTCCTTGATTGTTGCTGTCCACGAGGCTAAAGCTGTGAATTTGATGGATGCAGAAGTATCTTCTGCATCCAATTCAATAGCCAATTGATCCTCTCCAATGGTAATCTTTTCTTCTTCTTCCCTCACTTTCTCATCGTCATCACAACCCATGATAAAAAATAAAAAGAACAAAGTCATCAGCAACCATTGAAAAGTATTTAGTAATTGATATTTTTTCATAAACATATCAAGTTTTTTTATTCGCTTACAGCACCTTTAATCTCAAAGCACAGATTTACAATCACTTTGCCTCCGTTGCAAGTAATGATATATTTCGTTGCAATCGTTGTACCGTGAGCCGGATCCACATTCTCCGGATGATTTCCACCATATAAATAGAGTTCTGTTTCACTGGTTCCCAAACTAACCCAACAAAGTCCATCTGCATACTTTGCTGACGCACCATCCTTTCCCAGCCAATAGCCCGGAACATCAGCAGTATACGAAGGGGCTTCTGTTGTTTCTTCACCACAATAAATCTTCAAATCTCCTGATACACGCGCCCTATGAATTTGATAAGTAGTCATTTTAAAAGCGTCCCGAAGTACTTCCTTTATATCAAATTGAACAGAACTATACGTATTATCATAAGCCTTAGAGAGGCTCACGGTCTGTTCCAGCGTCTTAGGGTCACCTGTAGGAGCTGTTTCCGGATCATCGTAAGGAACAACATTCACTGTGATTTCTATCATGGCAATTTTGTTATTAGCTAGAATGCCATACTTCACTACCACTTGGTCACCTTCTACCATTTTACCCGGATTTTGCCCTATTCCAATTTCATCGTCCATCCACTCATCGCCACCATAAGAGGTATAAACTCGCGCATTATCACCAAAACCACTGGCAAATCCATCCATATCATACCAAAACCCATTGGTGCCGGCATCCGATTCTTGTGCATAACTGCCATCAGCTTTCACACCAACATATTTTGCCTCTTCCATGGAAGAAATCCCCAAATCAGCCATCACCTTACTAACGTCAAACTTAACATTATTCATATCATAAGTGCTGGCAGGATTGACATCGATACTTACCTTTTGCGTAGAAACAATCGGAGCAGTAATTTCTTCAGCTCCGTGCGCCATCACAGTGATCACTACAGCCACCCGTTTCTCTCCGTATTTCAAACCTTCTATAACTTTAACTTTCTGACCATCTATCAAGTGCTTGGGGAATTGCATGACATTAAAAAATTTATCTTCCGTATTGTATTCGCAACACACCATTGCATTGTCACCCCAAGCCACCACATTTCCATTGGCATCAAACCAGTGCCCCCAAGTAGCATTACTGTTAGAGGCCGTCATATTATCGGCATGCGTACTTCCTTCGATGGCAAATCCTTGAATTTCGGGTGCACCGTCGTCTAATGCGATGCCTGCTAACAAATCTTCTTCAGAGATTTGAAATAATTCGGCAATTTTATCCAGTTCAATCTCTATATGGGTTCCGTCATAGGCCACTTGGCTGATTGTAATGTCTGCTTGATATTCCAAAATCAGATCTGCATTGATCTGGTTTTTCTGAACTTCTTTGATGGAATCCTGGCGAGCCATTTCATTTATTTCGTCTTGTGTCAATATATGCTCTTGGCACACATCGGTATTATCGTCACAGCTAATAGCTGCGATGCTTGTTAATAACCCCAGCACTGCAACATGGAATATACTTTTTTTCATGATCTATCTTTTTATTGTGTTATTTACTTGAATAACCTTCATTCTGCTTTAAATTAAGGTTTGCATCCAATGCCGATTTCGGAATAGGGAAATAATCCCAGTGCGTCTCAGTAGTAGCATCTTTGCAGAACCATGATTTACCATTGAACACATTGCGTCCATCCTGCATCCTAAAGCGAATCAGATCTTGACGACGATGGTGTTCACCAACAAACTCCCATCCCAAATCATCCAACAAACCACCCAGAATGATATCATCTCCTCCTTCTTCTGTGAAAACGTACGAACTGCGGTCCCAATTAGCAAATCCTTCACATTGATATTCACGATGTCCATAATCATAAGTACTTCCCCCTTTCAGTTGAGCGACAGTACGTGTCGCTTTTGCTGCCGATTTAAAGGAACGTTTGCGAACCTCTGTTACCAGATCAGCCGCTGTTTGTTCAGTTTCATCATTATAACCACCGAGGCGCAACAAACATTCCGCTTTTATAAACATGGCATCTGCCAGACGGAAGAACGCGACATCATTTCCATAAGTACCTTCGGTTCCGGAACAAATTTCACTTTTCACAAAGCGATAGCCTTCTTGTTGGTAAGCTCCGGGATTGTCAATGGAATGTACTTGTTTGTTATAATTCAAATAACCAGTGCCCGACCAGTCATCTGAACTGAAAGGAATCGGATCGCCTGCCTGCGGAGTGTAGGTACCATCCGAATTCTTCACTGTCTTTCTTCTGGACTTCCCATAGCCCATGTATCAGCCAAACGTTGGTCTTCCTCATCATAAGTATCAATAAATTGAGGAATAGCACAACTGCCATTTTGTGCACTACCCGTACATCCATAGGCTTCTAGACCGGATTGCGGTACTGCTTTGCTAGACAAATAATTATGGGAAGCATGAGTGATGTCTAGAGGTATGGCAAAAATAACCTCGGGAGATGCAGAAATATCTTGACGGAAATTATCCAGATAATTCTCAGCCAATGAGTAACCGCCTTCTTTTATTACTTCATTTGCCTCTGCATAAGCTTTTTCATACCAAGAGTTATCATCGGTCTTGAAGTAGGCATTGTAATTCAAATACAATTTAGCCAATACCATACAAGCGGCATAACGATTAGGATACCCGAATACATGCTCTGTTCCCAAATCATCTTTTATTGCGGTTAACTCAGATACGCAAAAATCAAACAACTCCTGAGCTGTAGCCTGCTCGGGCAGATACCCTGCCGGATGTTCCTGAGTGGTATCCAGCGGGACATTACGAAATGCATCCAGTAACATATAATATACAGTTGCACGGATAAAACGGACTTCGGCTCTGGCTTTTTTGGATGATTCCGGCATGATATCCAGCGTCTTGTTGCAATAACCTAAACACTTGTAGGCATAACTCCAAAGACCGTCAATATGACCTAACGTATAGCTCCAGTCATGTTTATGCATATTTACATATAAGTCTCCCCATCCAATACTGATACGTTTAGGGGTCATATAGGTATCACTGCACTCTTCGTTTAGGTCAAAATAGCCGTTCCAAGCCCAATAAATATAACGAAATTGGGCAATAGCCTGTCCTTTAAGCGAATTTACATCATTTTCGCTATTGAAGTCTAAATTGTCTTCCGTTAACTCATCATAAAGAGTTTCAGACAAATCGGTACATGAACTGAATGCCAAGCATGAACTTGCCGCCAGTCCCATTATTATGTGTTTAAAATTCAAACGTTTCATAAAGCTATATTGATTTAAAAGTTAACATTTAAGCCGAAAGTAAATGAACGGGTAGTGGGATACTTGTCTTGATAGTCAATACCCGGCGATAAGAAAGCATTATCAACTTCAGGGTCCATGCCCGAATACCCGGTGATACAGAACAGGTTCTGACCTGAGATGTATACACGCAAGTGATTGATATACTTCCTGATAGACCCAGATAATGGCACAGTGTAACCTAATGTTGCACTTGTCAGTTTTACAAAATCCCCATTTTCAATATGATCGCTCCATATACCTTGAGACATTGAATTTGACAAGCGTACCATTTTTTGTTTGCCGGTAGCTTCATCCATAACGGGTGTGCCGTCCGCATTAATGGCAGGATGCCAATCGGCAGCCGATTTCAGCCGGTTATAAGCAATGGAATTGTTTTCGTAGAAACTGCGTTGTGCGTTTAAAATCTGATAACCGAACTGTCCGGTAAATTGCAAATTTAGGTCGAAACCTTTATAACGGAATGTATTTCCCCATCCGGCATATATCTTAGGCAGGCCATTTCCTAAACGTTGGCGATTTTCTTCTTTATTTAGGTTTGTATTAAATGGCTTTACATTCCAACCACCATTACCATCGGAAACCTGAACCAATACAAAGCCATCCTTGTCCACTCCAACCGACTTTAATCCCCAGAAATCTCCTAAACGATGCCCTACTTCCATGCAATGAGTTCCCACAGAAATAGGCTCGCCCACGCCTCCTACTTCTTTAAAGTTCTCAGTTTCATATAAGTCATTGGACAAACTAAGCAACTTGTTGCTGTTATGTGAAAGAGTCAACGTGGTATTCCATTCGAAAGCTTTGGTTTGCACAGGTATTGCATTGACTATAAATTCTATGCCTCGATTACGCATTTGTCCCACATTGGCAAGCGTTGTAGAATATAAGTTGGGTGGCACCGGCACACTATAATCGTAAAGCAAGTCTACTGTCTTTTTACTATAAACATCGATAGAACCACTTAAACGACCATTCAATACACCCCAATCCAAACCGATGTTTATCTCTTTCGTCTTTTCCCATTTCAAATTCGGATTGTAATTCTGCGTAATTGCCAATGTCTTTATCCAGTCCCCTTCCGGGCTCATAATATCGCCATAAGCATCATAACCATATTTATATAATGACTTGTACGGATCACCGGGAATAACACCGGTAATACCAAAACCGGCACGTAATTTCAGATTATCCAGCCAAGTAACATCCTTCATGAAACTTTCATTGCTGATCGTCCATCCCGCGGATATAGAAGGAAATGTTCCCCATTTATTATTATTACCGAATTTGGAAGAACCTTCCCGACGTACACTTACCATGAGGTTATATCGATTATCGTACCCATAGCTTACGCGACCAAAGAAACCTATAAGCGTATTATCATTTTTATAAGAACCCATTGAAGCATGCGGAGCTTTTTCATTTGTCAAGTAGGCGCCAGTCCCTAGGTTATTGTATAAATAGGCTTCTGTAGGGAAATCACCGTTACCGGCATTAAATCCATCATTCACTGTATACAAGTAGCTGTAACCTATCAAAGCATTGACATGATGTTTCTTTATTGAGAAATCATATTTAGAAGTTATCTCCATATTATCACTTCGCGTAGAACCTTCCGACTTGGAGGCATAACCGTTTACATCCTTTTGGGTCTGGTCATAATATTTGCTGGTATAATACGTTTCCCCACGGGTGATATTTTCTTTCATAGACAACATTACATTTGTTTGCCAACCTTTAATCGGTTCAACGGTGATATTACCAGTAAGGCGGGACCAGTTAACGCGAGTGTCACCGATTGTTTCATTCTGTATCTCTACTGGGTTATAATAATATAGCTTATTAAAATTTTCATTGTATGATCCATCTTCATTATAAATAGGAGAAGACGGGTTACGGATAATGGCTTGGCGGTACACATACGCATTGTTATTGTTGGTATAGTTTTGCCTACCATACAACATATTAATGTTAAATTTTAGGATATCATTCAAAGCATATTGAGTATAGTCCATCTGCATTTTTATATTGCGATTGTCACTTTTACGCATAATACCGTCTTCATCGCTGAATGTCACATTGGCTGAATAAGAAGAGTTTTTGCCTCCCCCATCAATAGCCAATGAATGGTTCTGCTTGTATCCGGCTTTGCGGGTCACGGCTCCTAGCCAATCTGTATCATAGCCTTCATACTCAAAGGGGGTCAGTCCGTAGATGACGTCGTGTGTATCCATAAAATCGGCAGTCTTGAACCAGTCGGATAAAGAAACATAACCGGAATAAGAGACGTTGGCACGTGACTCCCGTTTACCGGTTTTGGTTGTGATGATAATTACGCCATTTGCACCGCGCGTACCATAAATAGCTGCTGCCGACGCATCTTTTAAAACATCGATAGATGCAATATTTTCGGGGGGCAACAGTTGTCAGAGAGCCTTCTACTCCATCTACTAAAACTAATGGAGTGACACTGCCGGTAATAGTGGATATACCACGAAGCATAATGCTTGAAGTTTTTGTGGGATCGCCAGTAGAATTGGTAATGCTTAATCCCGCTACTTTTCCTTTAATCAGTTCAGCGGCGTCCCCTATTTTACCGATTGTAAAATCTTCTGCTTTTACTGAAGCCACGGCACTGGTCACATCTCCTTTACGTTGGGTTCCGTAGCCTATAACTACTACTTCGTCCATCAATTCCGAATCATCCTGCAAAATGACATTTACTTTTCTGTTACTTCCTATAGTCACTTCTTGAGTTTTCAAGCCAAGATAAGAAATCACTAAAACAGACTTTGGGCTTTTTACTATTCAATGTATATTTCCCATCTATATCACTGATAGTTCCGTTCGTGGTTCCTTTTTCCTATGATACTAGCACCGATAATCGGTTCACCGTTTTTATTCTTTCTACAACACCACTTACTGATACTTTTTGTTGCTGCATTCTTTCAGTTCTCACTGTATTTGCCAGATCAGCAACTGCAAATGCAGGACTTATACCAATACCACTTGTGAGCAAAAGACAGGTTGTTGCCCGTAGCAAGACTTTGCTGAGCAAGGTCCGGTTTTCATGTGTTTTCATATACTTTTTTGTTTAAAAGGTTTATATTCACTTATTTTACTTTCCATTCAATCACCCCTCCCGAAGCTCCTTTCTGCAATTGTGCTGCAATTTTAAGCCCCTTTGTTTTGACAGGTTTGAAATCCAAACTATTATAGTAATCTTTTTTTACAGTATATTCAGTCAACGCCTCTACCTCTTTCCAACTTTCGCCTTCTTTATAATATAATTTCCAGCTTTCCGGCACACGGAAATCTCCGTCATAATGGTCAAAATCCAACCAATACACTTGTACGTTCGATACGGTATAAGGCTGGTCGAATTCATAAGCCAGTGTTTCGACAGTACCGTTCTTCAGCCACCAATAGTGGTAAGGTTTCGAGATATCCGATGAGCGTTTAGGTTCCCATTGGTCATTTACCCCCCATGCCCATGTTTCCACCGAAGCCGATTCGGGAGCATCTTTCTGTATAGGAGCCTGTATCATCAGAGTACGTGCTTTGCTGGCAATAGTAGCTTCCGGAGTGGGGCGGGCATACTCGGCCGCTTCGGGAATCCATACAGCCATCTGGTCGGCACCGCGGTTGTTCCATGTAGAATAAGGAATTGCTTTGAAGGGAACATCTTTTATCTTACCATTCCTGTCAATTTCTTTAGCTGTACCGCTCAGCACCATTACGCCATTCAACAAACCGGCATCGTAAGAAGCCTCCATCGGAGTACCGTCGGGGATGAATTTGTTGAATACCGTACTGTCGGCTTGGTCTTGTCCTTCCAGACAGAATATAATAGGACCCCGTTCTATAGCCAGTTTGCCACGGTCATCCTCTACTTGGTCATTTGCTTTCACACGACGTACCTCCATAGGAAGATTGATTTCAACCACATCACCCGCTTTCCAGTTGCGTACAAGGGTGGCATAACCATCATATTGCTTCGCATTGACTTTGGAACCGTTCACAGAAATGCTGTAAGCCTGAGCCTTGTCTGTAAATGAGTAGAGATCTGTGGGTACGGGAGCGTCTTGCGCCCATCCGGGGATACGCACACGCAAAGCAAACTCCTGTTCTTTTTCGGGAGTGACGGCAATACTTATCTTTCCGTCCCACGGATAGCCTGTAGTTTGTTCCACATTTATTTTATTACTTTCCGTTTCAATATCCGCCTTGCTTTGGATAAAGAGATTGACATACACATCATTGCCTTGAGTGGCATACATATAATAAGGTACTGAAGCCATGAAACGGGTTATGTTGCCCGGACAGCAGGCACATCCGAACCAGTGCTGGCGCTCATGCTGCCCCATGGATTCCAACGGATTGTCATAGAAGAACTTGTCACCGCTGAGTGATACGCCCGAAATGACTCCGTTATACAACGCGCGTTCCAGCACATCCGCATATTTGGCATCTCCCGTAGCGAGAAACATACGATGATTCCAATACACATTGGCTATAGAGGCGCAGGTTTCGCAATAGGCTGTGTGATTATTCAGTTCATAGTTCGGACCGAATCCTTCACCTTGTGGGCGGGAACCGATTCCGCCTGTGATAAAGAGTTTTTTGCCGGCCATATTTTCCCAAATACGGGTTAAGGCATTGAAATAGGCGGTATCATGAGTCAAAGCGGCTACATCTGCCACTCCGGAGTAGAGATATCCGGCACGGACGGCATGACCTACTATCTCGTCTTGTTGCAGGATGGGCTTGTGATCCTGACTGTATTCGCTCAGTTTATGTCCGTCTGTTCCTCTGCCGGTTTCTTCTACAAAATACTTGGCCGTCTGCAAATATTTCTCATCGCCTGTCACCTTATATAGTTTGACAAGAGCCATCTCGGCGATAGGATGACCGCTGGGACGATGGATCTGCCCTTCGCCGGGTCCGAAGACCTGACATACCAGATCGGCATTTTTGATAGCCACATCCAATAATGTACGTTTTCCGGTGGCGCGATAATGAGCAACGGCGGCTTCGTACAAATGGCCGCTGTTATAAAGTTCGTGGCTGTTGATTTTTTCCCAGCGGTGCGTGCCCCACCAACCGGATAAACGGGTACATTGATTGGTTACACAAGTAGTAAGATAACCATCCGGTTCCTGTGCGGCAGCTATGATATGGATTACACTGTCCAGATAATGATCCAGTTTCCCGTCATATTTTACGGCCAGCGAGTAGGAAGCTCCTTCTATAATTTTATAGGGATCGGTATCGTCGAAAGAAAAGTCACCGCGATGCTCGCCTTTCATCAGACCACCCGCAATGGCAAAGTTATCGAATTGGCCGTTCTTTTCACATTCTTTGAAAGCGGATGGGATGGAAACGGTGCGGTTGGTTTCAATCCGCGGTGACCAGAAATTATCATCTAAATGAACTTGGGTGAAAGGAACTTCTTTGATAGGAGCATCAGGTTGTGTATAAGGTGTGCTACATGCGCATACACTTATTATAGCAATGCTGCTCCATACTATTTGCAATTTGTTTTTCATACTATATCTGTGTTTTTTATTTCAGTATCAACTATGTCAACAGATGCAAAGTAAGTGAACAAACCATTAAGTAGATAAAAGAAAAATCTATTATACTGCGAAAATCGTCTTAAAGATGATCAATTCATTTTTAATATAATGATATTGATTATCAGTATTTTATACTATTGTTATAGACAATTTTTTCATTCTATTGGACAATCGTTTTATCTTGTAAAGACAAGGATTAAGCAGATTTGTCTGTTTTTTGAGCTTGAATAGTTGGAGATACTTAATTCTTCTTAGAAAACCTCAATAAGATCTGGTGAAACTTTCCTTCTCTGATAATATAAATTAGATTGGCGTTCCTTATTCAATAAAAAACTTAATGATGCAGCTATGATATATGCGTATATTCGGGTTTCAACTGATAAACAGACTGTAGAGAACCAGCGGTTCGAGATAAATCGTTTTGCCAAACAGAGGGATTTCCAAATTGATGTGTGGGTGGAAGAAACGGTTTCAGGAACACGGTCAGCCAAAGACAGAAAGCTTGGCGTACTATTGAAAAGAATAAAGAAAGGGGATACATTGATTGTGTCGGAGATCTCTCGTTTGGGAAGAAGATTGATGGAAGTAATGAGTATACTGAATGCATGTATGTTGAAAAATGTCATCCTGCTCACGGTGAAAGAGAAATATGAGCTGGGAAATAATATACAATCTCAAATATTGGCATTCGCTTTTTCCCTTTCCGCACAAATAGAACGCGACTTGATTTCCCAACGTACCCGTGAGGGACTTGCACGCAGAATCGCCTCCGGACAAAAGTTGGGACGTCCCATGGGAGGACATAACTCGAAATATAAACTTACGGGAAAAGAAGAAAAAATTAAGGCTATGCTGGAGGCGGGAACCAGTAAGGCGGAGATGGCGAGGAAATTGAAAGTGAGCAGGAATACATTGGCAGCTTTCCTTAACAGAAACAGGACAGGGATTCCTTCCAACTGATAAAGGTGATATTTCTGTTATTCGTAATAAGAAGAAACAAAGCCTCTGATAGATTATTCTTACTTAAATTTCGGTTTTAGCATAAGGATATACATAAAAGCACAAAAACGCTCTGTCACAGTAACATGCACATTACTAATCACTTCCGGTGTAAAAGTCTCTCAAATCCCCCTCAATTGGTATGTCGGTGGGGAAACAAATCCGTTTTTGGGAATGCTCGCATTCGGGAATTCCAGCGGACAGGAGGTAGAGTCAGCCCCTCACTGCCTCCCGGCTACTCGTGGGCATCATAGTTCATATCTGACAGGACAGGATACTGTTTGTTTCGGCTATTGAATCTTGTTGCGTATGTAATAAGAACCTGTTTCTATCGTATCTTCACTCCGTTCCGTTTGATATTCCACCTAAGTGAAGCAATTATTCTACCCTAGTGAAAATGGCTGTTCACTAAAGTGAAATCGCCTCTTCACCTAGGCGAAGCAACGAACGCAGCCAGACAAAATATGCCACAGCTATGCTCTCTTGCAAGGAAGCGACCATAGCTACGGCACAGGAATTAAAACAACCTGTATACGTCAAGCCGAATTTGACAGCGGAGAATGGCAAACCGTTTCAAGGGGACTTGGAATCTATTTACACAGTATATCGTTGATTTACAGTAATATACTGTGCATGATTTGGAATGGTAATGTGCTGATGCAGAAGAAACTGATACGAAAAATTATCGAAAAAATGGCATCTTATCTTTGTAATTACAAATGCGACAAGAAGCAACAATTTTGTACTTTCGATGAAAACGTGGATAGAACGGACGAATGAATGCTTCCATTGTAAGGGCAGACACTGCCTCTTATCGATTACAATTCTTCGCAAACAACCATTTCCATGCCTCGGTATACAATAATGATTTTATGTAGCATGGTAGGACCTATCGCTTTCTGCACAGACTCGCTCGAAGCGTAGCGTTCAGCTTGTTCAATGGCTTGTCGCCTTAATTGTTCTATCCGTTCGCTACTGTCTTTTCCTTTGGCATATTTCAGTTCGATGATGTAGGAGTGGCTCATGTCTTTGTAAATATCCAATAACGGATGCAAGAACAGATCGACGTATCCTTCCTGACTGTCTTTCTCGGACACAGGACGATAGAAAGGATTTTGTGCGGTCATGGCAAGAGTAAAACCATGAACAAAATATTCACCTTTCTGCTTGTCCCGCTGCGAGGCATAACGGTGCAGGCATCCGGCAATGTATTCAAAGTAAGGTTTCCATTTGCCATCATAAGCCAGCCCTGAGGCAAGCTTCCTCTTTTCATAACTGTCGAAAGTCAAGTCGTTTTCATGATAAGTATCCAGAATGTAGGCAAAGAGTTGTTCACGTACCACCTGGTTGGGGATGGTGAGTTTGGTTTCTCCTTTATGCATTCCGCTGATGGTCAGCATTCCGAAGTAGAAAAGCAATCAGTTCTATCAACTTGTCTACCGAATGATTGAATGGGCATGTTGTGGAGTAATACTCCAGCATATCCCGTACATCTTTTTCTGTGAATCCTGTCATTTCATTGAATTGTGGATTCAGCGTGTAATTGGTGCCGATGTTGAATCCGCTGGTCAGGTCGTTCATGGATAGATAATAAGATAAGAATTGCGTTCGGGAGTGGGGTGTTGTCCATGGTAGTTTTATCCGTTTACGATAAAACAATACCGGGTGACTCATATTAACATCTTCACATGCCAAGCTTAAAATAAAATATGCAGTAATATATGTGTATAATTATTTTCTTCTTCTTCCTGTCAAAACAAAGGGGCTTAAAATTGCAGCACAATTGCAGAAAGGAGCTTCGGGAGGGGTGATTGAATGGAAAGTGAACTGAATGAACATATAAACCTTTTAAATAAAACTGTATGATGAAAACACATGAGAACCGGGCCTTGTTCAGCAGGGCTTTGCTGAAGGCTACCACCTGTCTTTTCCTTACTGCGGGTATTGGAATTAGTGCTGCTTATGCAGTTCCGGAAGCCAGCACATCAGTCATGGAAACAGTTCAACAAAATCAAACCATCAGCGGTCGGATTACCGATACCAGCGGGGAACCTGTCATCGGAGCCAGCGTTGTGGTAAAAGGAACGACCAACGGAACCATTACCGACTTTGACGGTAAGTTCAGCCTCAATGCACCGGCCCAAGGCACATTGACAATATCCTACATAGGATATAAAAAGATGGAAATATCCATCAACGGACAACGAACCGTAAATGTTACGCTAAAAGAAGATACGGAGATACTGGATGAAGTGGTGGTGGTAGGTTATGGCACACAAAAAAAAGCAACCCTGACAGGCTCTGTATCATCTGTAAGCGGTGAAGATATTAAAAAAGTCTCAGCAGCCAATTTAAGTAATACCCTAGCCGGTAAGACAGCCGGTATCATAGCCAATACCCGTTCAGGCGAACCTGGCGAGGATGGAGCCGACATTCTTATCCGCGGAAAAGGGACTTTAGGAAATACTTCTCCACTGATCGTTGTGGATGGTATTGCTGACCGTTCATTCAGCCGCCTCAACCCTGAAGACATCGAATCTATTTCTGTACTGAAAGACGCTTCTGCCGCCATATATGGTGCACGCGCCGCAAATGGTGTTATCCTGGTAACCACCAAACGCGGTAAGGAAGGTAAAATGCAAGTAAACTACAACGGCAGCTACACACTTTCCCAACCGACACGCATCCCCCAAATGCTGAACTCCTACCAGTATGCGACTTATGTAAATGAATATGACGCCGACCCACGCCACGATCAGGGCGGTATCACTTATTCCGATGAAGTGCTGCAACATTATATAAATCATGATGATGATCTAAATTATCCCGACACAGACTGGTGGGATGCAGTGGCCAAAGATTGGGCAGGAAAAACTCAGCACAGCTTGTCCGTAAGTGGTGGCAATGATAAATTATCCTTCTATTCTTCCGCTCAATATATGTGGCAGGATGCCATTTACAAACAGAGCACACAGGACTACAAGCAATATCAATTCATCACCAACATTGATGCCAAAATCAACAAATCCGTACGTTTTAGTTTTGATATTCTGGGACGTCAAGAACAACGCAACCGTGGAATTTATTCGACTCCCTACCTGTTTACTTATTTCCTGACCACTTTTCCCGGCAGTGCTCCCTATTTCCCGAACGGACTCCCACGAGTAGGTTACGATGGTATCACCCGCAATGCCGCCATTATGGTGACAGACCAGCCCGGATACAATAAATACACCTATAATATATTAAACCTGAAGCCCTTGCTGCATATTGACCTGGATATGATTACCAAAGGTTTGTATGTAGAAGGATATGCCGCACTGGATTTCCATTTTGATAACGGCAAATCATTAAATCAGCCGTACGACTTATATTATTATGACAAAGCAACCAATGAATACCAGAACAAAAGAGCAGATACCGGTAAAATCAGTGTAAACTCCTGGTCTAGCAACTACAAAACAATCACCCTGAATGCCCGTATCGGTTATAGCCATACATTTGCCGAAGCTCACAAAGTAGATGCATTCGTGGCCTACGAACAAAGCAAATATGATTATAACACTCTTTCCGCCTATCGTACCAACTATCTGTCTACAGCCATTCCTGAAATATTTGCAGGCAGCAGTGTACCCGAAGACAAGGACAATGGAGGTTATTCAGACGCTACAGCACGTTGCAATTTCTTCGGACGTATCAACTATGGATATAAAGACAAATATTTAGCAGAGGTAACATTGCGCTACGATGGCTCCATGAATTTTGCTCCCGGTCATCGTTGGGGATTGTTCCCGGCTTTCTCACTGGGTTGGGTGATGAGTGAGGAAAAATTCTTCGAACCGATAAAGGATGTGGTCAGCTTCTTCAAACTGAAAGGTTCCTGGGGCATGATGGGTAATGACAATATCGCCGCCTATCAGTTCATGTCCCAATACAAATTCTTAGCAGATAATAAAGGGCCGTACTTTGGAGCAGGAGAGGACGGACACATCAACCAAGGCTTTTACCAAGCACGAGTAGCCAATCCAGTAGTAACTTGGGAAAAAGCAAAGACTTTAAACTTAGGTTTATCCACACAATTCTTAAATGGAAAATTTGGTCTGGATTTTGATTGGTTCCATTCCAACCGTAATGATATCCTTTGTTACCGTAACGCATCCATTCCTTATTACGCAGGAATGACTCTGCCACAAGAGAACATAGGTGAGGTTACTAACTCCGGCATAGAAATCATAGCTACATATCGAGATCGTGCAGGTGATTTTGAATGGGGGATCACAGGTAACTTAACTTACGACAAAAAATAAGGTGAACTATATGGATGAGGCAGCCAGCACTCCTGCATGGCAAAAGACAGAAGGCCATCCCATTGACGGACAAGTACTCTATAAAGCATTAGGCATCTATCAAACTCAAGAGCAGGTAGATAATACGCCACATATTGACGGAGCCAAACCAGGAGACTTGATTTATCAAGATACAAATGGCGACGGTAACATAACATGGGATGATGCAATCCGTATTGATGAAACAGCTACTCCAAAAATCATTTACGGATTTACATTAAATGGAGGTTGGAAAGGTATCGATTTAAATATGTTTTTCCAAGGACAGGCCAAAGCCAGCCAATTAGTCCAGCCAACCATGAACATGGCGACAGATTTTTATGAAGGACGCTGGAAAGAAGGAAACACCTCGGAAGAAAATGCCAACGCACGTTGGCCTAAAGCCTTCATAAAACAAACTTATGGTGATACCTGGAATGGACAAGCTTCGACATGGTGGTTACGTAATGCATCCTTCTTACGTTTAAAATCAGTGGAATTAGGTTATACATTGCCTAAGGATCTAACAGCTAAAGTAGGAATACAAAAAGCACGAATTTATGTCAACGGAGCAAACTTATTTACGATTGACAACTATAAGATTGCTGATCCGGAAGCAGGTGTAACACGTAATGACAACAACGAAGTAATCAACTCTAACGGTGTGCTAAGCTATCCGTTACAGCGAACGATTACTTTCGGTGCCAATATTACATTTTAAGAAACCCAAAAACGATGAACAATGAAAAAGATATATTTATATGTAGCCTTTGCATTGGCTAGCATAGGCATGATTTCTTGTACAGATATACTTGATCAAGACCCGCTGGACTCTTTCACAGATGAAGCAGTATGGAATGATCTTGCCCTTTCAGAAACTTATCTGAATGCGCAATATATGAACCTGATGGCCGAAAACATGAAGGGCACCCGCTTTGCACACTATACAGACGAAGTTTTTCAAAAACATACTTATGGTTCAGAAAATGTGACCCAAGGATTATTAAGCTGTGATAATGCCGGAATCGGTTGGGATGATACGATGTGGGATCCCTGGTATAGTTATTATCAATATATAAGCAAGTTGAATCTTTTTTTGGAAAAGATAGATAATGTACCCGGAGATGAGACTTCTAGAAACGAACAAAAAGGGCAAGCCCTGTTTCTACGTGCATGGAATTATCATATGCTATACAGCTTATTCGGACGTGTGCCTATCGTAGATCATACTTTTGACCTGGATTCTTCATTTGAACTGCAACGTGAAGATATGGATAAAGTAGCCGATTTCATTATAAAGGATTTAGATGAGGCCGCTGCATTGCTCCCTATAGAGTATAGTGATCCCAATGATTTCGGACGAGTTACCAAAGGAGCTGCTCTAGCTCTGAAATCCAGAGTACTATTATATAAGGCAAGTCCATTATTTGGAACACCCAGCACTGAAAAGTGGCAAGCGGCAGCAAATGCTGCAAAAGCAGTATTCGACTTAAACAAATACTATTTAAAAACGGTAAATAACAGTGAGGAATATGGAGCATTGTTTTATGATGTGAAAAATCCAGAAGTTATTTTCGAAAAATTATTTGACCCTAAATACGGATCAGGTGATAATAACTCATTTTTATATCAGGCTCCATGCGGCATTGGTAACGGCTTCCAAGGATGGGGGAATTTCAATCCGACACAAAATTTAGTGGATAAGTTCCAAATGGCAGACGGTACCGCTTCTGAAAAGAAAACACACTATGACTATTATCCCTGGAACGGGCGTGAAATTCGTTTTTATGCCGCTTTCTTATTAGATGGGGACGAATGGGGATATGGAAAAGACAAACGCGAAGTAGAAGTATATTATGGAGGAGACGAAACGATTCCTGCCGGAAAAGACAGCAATTGGGGTGAATATTGGTGGAATGCCAGCAATACGGGATACTCCATGCGGAAGTTTCTCGACCCGTCTTATGATGCTACAGGAACAACCATGCACACTACCCCTTGGTTCTTCATCCGTCTTTCAGAAATTTATCTCAACTATGCCGAATGCCAGATTGAGCTAGGCAACAACTTAGAAGCTTTGGAGTATATCAATAAAGTACGTACCCGCGCGCTTTTACCACCCGCTACAGGAGAAGATATCAGAGCCGAATATGAATATGAAAGACAAATAGAGCTGGTATTTGAAGGACAACGTTGGTTTGATCTCCGCCGTTGGAAAAAAATGTATGAAGAATACAGCAAGCCTATTTATGGCGTAACTATCGGCAAATTTAAAAATGAAGACGGCACCTACCGCAAAGAATACTGGACAGATAACATTGTTTCCACACGTGTATTCAATAATGACAAACTGTATTGGGTGCCTGTTCCGCGTTGGGAGCTGAACAAGTCCAAACTGATTGATGCCGCTCCTTACGAATAATACTATTGGGAAGCAACAGATTATTCATAATTAAAAAAGGAGTGTCTTTGTTGGACACTCCTTTTTTTAATCACCTTCATGCATCAAGGAGTTTCAAGTCAAATTTTCCTATATAGCTCACTATCCAGACTATTTTGCTATATTTTTGCATGATTGTATCATATCAATACCTTCCTAAAAACTACTTTTACCCCCACAAAATATGAAAACTATATGAAAAGAACCTTGTGTACCATGAAAACAAAATTCTTAACTCTGCTGCTGCTGACAAGCACACTTACAGCCGGAGCACAAATGTATTTCGGCACTAAAAAAGAAGTACCCGACTCTGTATTTAACGCATTGGCACAAACTCCGCCTATGGGATGGAACAGCTGGAACAAATTCGGATGCAATGTGAGCGAACAGCTCATCAAAGAAATGGCGGACGCCATGATTGCCACAGGCATGAAGGATGCAGGCTATGAATACCTGGTCATCGACGACTGCTGGCAGGTAGGACGAGACGAAGAAGGAAATATACAGGTCGATCCCAAACGTTTTCCCAATGGAATGAAAGCACTGGCAGATTATGTGCATGCCAAAGGACTGAAAATGGGAATATATTCGTGTGCAGGCTCCGAAACATGCCAGGGAAGACCCGGAAGCCGCGGATATCAGTTTCAAGATGCACGTACATACGCCGCATGGGGAATCGATTACCTGAAATACGACTGGTGCTCCAATGAAGGACAAAAGGCGGAAGCTGCTTACCGTACCATGAGCGACGCGCTGAAAGCATGCGGACGTCCTATTGTATTCAGCATTTGCGAATGGGGGGAGAATGAACCATGGAAATGGGGAAAAGGTATCGGACATTTATGGCGCATCACTCCTGACATACGCGATTGCTACCAGTGTGTATTCGACTGGGGAGGTGTGGGAGTACTCGACATTATAGACAAGATGGCCGATCTCTACCCTTATGCCGGACCGGGACATTGGAACGATGCCGAGATGTTGGAAGTAGGTAATGGTGGAATGACACGCGACGAATATATCACCCATTTCTCCATGTGGTGTATGTTAGCAGCACCACTCATGAGCGGCAACGACCTGCGCAACATGGATAAAGAAACCATAGAAATATTAACCAATAAAGAGGTAATAGCCATCAACCAAGATAAAAAAGGAGAACAAGCCCGCCGGTTTATGGATATGGGCGAAAAAGAAATATGGGCAAAGCCGCTGAATGATGGTGAACTGGCTGTATGTTTCATGAACCGTACGGAAAACAGCTGGAAACTGGATTATGACTGGAAAAAACAAACCATCTATTTTGCCGATGAAGTGAACATACATCGGAAGGAATATAAAATAAGAGACCTATGGCAGCACAAAGACATAGGAACCACAGAAAGAAATACCCGGCACGAAATTCCCGCGCATGGAGTATTGATGGTCAGACTGACACCCACTAAATAATGAAACAACTCATTTATAATAATATGAAAACATATATCCTACCCCTGCTCATGATGATGCTCATCTCTTGTTCCAACTCAAAAACACAGGAAAATGAAAGCACAACGGTACCTCTGCCCGAAGGCAAAGAAATCTATATCCCCAAAGACCTGCGAAGCATGGACTTGCAAGACCCCGAAAGCAAATGGAGCTATCACCGCATGGCATGTACCGAAAACTTCGTCATCTTTTGGGAAAAAGGATTTGGTGACAACCTGTCAGACCCTCCTCAGCTGGAAGGACATTCCATGAAAGTAAACCTGAAAAATCTGGAAGAAAAACTAGAGCATTTTTACCATTATTTCTATCACACATTGCAATTCGCCAAAACCGGATCAAAATGCGACAAATACCGCATGATGGTTATGATCAATTATTCACTGGAAGGAACCGCTTATGGTGGAGACTATGACGGTGAGATCGGCGCTCTCTGGATTGCCCCCAACCGGGTACAGGACGAAAAGCTGAATTGTATAGCGCATGAACTGGGACATAGTTTCCAGTCACAAATCACCTGTGACGGCCAAGGAGAAGCCTGGGGTGGTTGCGGCTTCTTCGAAATGACCTCACAATGGATGCTCTGGCAAGTGAATCCAGACTGGATGACCGATGAAAAATATCATTGGGATGCATTCAAGACCCTTACCCACAAGGCTTATCTGCATTTGGAAAACATTTATCATTCACCATACGTCATAGAATATTGGAGCATGAAACGGGGACTGCCGTTCATCGCCGAACTTTATCGTCAGGGAAAGAGAGGGGAAGACCCTGTAATGACTTATAAACGCATGACTGGACTGACTCAGGAACAATTCTGTGATGAAATATTCGACGCCTGCCGTCATTTCATCAATTGGGATTTCCCACGGGTATGGAAAGAGACACGCCCTTATGCCAATCAATATACCTGCAAACTGAACAGCATGGATGACAACTGGTATCAGATCACACCCGAAAATTGTCCGGAAAACTACGGTTTCAACGCCATTCCTCTCTCAATCCCCCCAACCGGACAAACTGTAACAATAGAATTTTGTGGAGAAGCCGATAAAAATGGATTCCACACCATCAATGCAGACAAAGCCGGATGGCGCTATGGAATAGTAACCATCACAAAAGAAGGCAAGGCAGTCTATGGAGAAATGAAAGCAGACCCTGTGGGAAAAATCAGTTATGCTGTGCCAGAGAATTCATCTCCGGAACGTCTCTGGTTCATCGTTATGGGAGCGCCAGCCGAACATTGGATAAATCCGAATCAGGAAGAAAAGG
>ENA-OQKW01000119-OQKW01000119.1-human-gut-metagenome-genome-assembly--contig:-NODE-119-length-21374-cov-5.609121_pt1 | contig 21374 bp, 29 predicted proteins | sample MGYA00242657_ERZ504815 | MGnify/ENA primary metagenome ERZ504815 (study PRJEB26092, sample SAMD00036404) | human gut metagenome | host: Homo sapiens | study: EMG produced TPA metagenomics assembly of... | reverse complement strand
TAATTCCGATTGCGGAAGAGACTGGAAAATGTTATTCTTATCATAGGCAGTGGAGCTTTCTTAGTTCAGTTGTTTCGTGTGGTAACTTAACAATAACGGATTATGGAAAGTAATTCCACTGCTTTTTAATAAAAATAAAACTGCGCCACAGCCTTGGCAGGCCATCGCGCAGCGATTTTGTTCAATCGGAATTTGTCTAACTGACACATTAGAAAAGATTGTATATGAGATATTTTTATGAGATGTATCCTGACGCAGTGATTTGTCCTCAGGTTGAGGACGAATTGATTACAGATGCAAATATGTCTACTATTGAAGAAATTGAGGCTGAATTAAATGAATAATCAATTCATACAAAGAGTAATATTCGATTGGAATAGAATTGATAACGATAGTTATTTAAAGGGAATCGAGGCTTTTAAGGGAATTGAAAAACTTGATTTCAATAAACCAATCACATTTTTTGTTGGAGAAAATGGCAGTGGTAAATCAACTTTGTTGGAAGCACTTGCCGTAGCACATGGTTTTAATCCTGAGGGAGGAACAAAGAATTATGTTTTTTCTACGCATGATACACATTCAGAGTTGTGTGATGCGATAAGAATTGCCAAAGGCTATCGGAAGGAAAAGTGGGGATATTTTCTTAGGGCAGAAAGCTTTTATAATGTTGCAACACAGGAAGAAGAATATGCAGATATTGCTAAATATCATGAAAAATCACATGGAGAGAGTTTTCTCGCATTAGCGCAGAACAATTTGCAGCCAAATGGTCTGTATCTTTTTGATGAACCGGAAGCTGCATTATCACCTCAGAGACAGCTTACATTGTTGATGCAAATATACAGATGTGCAAAAGAGGGAGCACAGTTTATTATAGTTACGCATTCGCCGATTTTGTTAGGAATACCAGATGCAGATATCTATTGTTTTGATAATGGACGCATACATCTGTGCGAATATGAGGATACAGAGAGTTACCAGGTAACAGAAATGTTTATAAATAATAGGCAGATGCTGTTGGATAGATTACTAACAGATTAGATAATAAAGAAATCAACAACTTCAAGTTTATAGGGATGATACAACAATTATTTTTGCATGGAAAAAAGAATCCGACGGGAAAAAAAATATTTACCACAACCACAGAAATTTTTGAATATAAGCACAAAACCACTGCGATTAATATTGAAGAAACGCACATAATATAAAATATATAAATTGAAGGAATGTATATTTTGTGATATGTTAGAACCGTTTTATCTCTTACCATTTTAGATAAAATGAGTTTGATAAATTGGATTTGTGGAGGTACACGATGATAATAAAAATTGTTACAATTTCACTGATGGCAGTGTTCTACATCTGCTATTTTGCAAAGCTGATTAGTCAGAAAAAGCAAGGCATAAAGACAGATCAATTAGGAAAAGGAAAAGAGGGATTTGTCAAATTTATAGAAGTGACTCTTAAAATAATCACATATTTGCTTCCTGTAATACAGATTATCAGTATTGTGTTTTATTCGGGAACAGCACATATTGTGTTGCAATTTACAGGAGTTGTAATAACAATGTTAGGTGTACTTGCTTTTATTGTTTCTGTTACACAAATGAAGGAGAATTGGAGAGCAGGTGTGCAAAAAGAAGAAAAGACCAGTTTGGTAACAACGGGCATCTATTCTATTAGCAGAAATCCTGCATTTTTGGGTTTTGATTTAATGTATATAGGAATATTGTTTTCGTTCTTTAATTGGTTCCTTTGCTATGCCACAGGTTTTGCAGTGTTATTTTTTCATTTGCAGATAGTCAATGTAGAGGAAGATTTTTTGATAGAAGCATTCGGAAATGAGTACCTGCAATACAAATTAAAAGTATGCCGATATTTAGGAAGAAAAAGGCAAGACGAGAAATGAAACGATAGTACAACTGTAAATAAAAAGTCTGATAGACCGTAAAATTCCAGTTTGACAGACGGATGATTTACAGAAAAAATATCAGAATAGATAAACGGCAGGTGGTCATGTATGTAACAAGTATCAAAGACTACCTGCTTTTGGACGAAGTACAATTTATGTCACGATTTGAGGAAGTGCTGAATAGCCTGCTTCGAATCAGCAATATTGATGTATATGTGACTGGAAGTAACTCTAAGTTTTTATCCAGCGATATTGTAACTGAATTTAGAGGCAGGGGAGATGAGATAAGAATATATCCGTTGTCCTTCGCAGAGTTCTATGCGGCTTTCGATGGAGATTATGATGATGCTTGGGAGGAATATATGATATATGGTGGTTTACCACAGGTGCTACAGTTTTCTGTGGAACGCCAAAAGGCTGAGTATCTAAAAAACATTTTCACAAATGTTTATATTAAGGATGTTGTAGAACGAAACAAGCTTCGAAATGTTGATGAGATTGATACTTTAGTAGATATCCTTGCTTCTGCGATAGGAGCTCCTACTAACCCAACTAAAATATCAAATACGTTTAAAAGTGAACGAGGCATCAATTACAGCAATAAGACCATATCCAACCATATAGATTATCTTGTGGAGGCATTTTTGATTTCTAAAGCTGACAGATATGATATTAAAGGTAGAAAATATGTGGGAGCAAATCTGAAATACTATTTTACAGATGTGGGACTTAGAAATGCAAGATTGAATTTTAGACAGCAGGAACCTACTCATATCATGGAAAATATTGTTTACAATGAGCTGCTTATCAGAGGTTATAATGTGGATGTTGGTATTGTAGAGGCGTATGCGAAAAATGATGAAGGAAAAACAACTCGAAAGCAGTTTGAAGTTGATTTTGTGGTCAATCAGGGGAGCCAGAGATATTATATTCAGGTGGCTTATGATATGACCTCTGAGGAAAAGCAGAAGCAGGAATTTAATTCATTTAGAAATATCCCTGATTCATTTAAAAAGATAGTGGTAGTAAACGGAACAAAAAAGCCTTGGAGAAATGAGGAAGGCTTTGTAATCATGGGAATGAAGTATTTTCTGCTTAATGCGGATAGTTTGGAGTTTTAGAAATATTGCTGGGATATTGCCAACGAAGTAATGAAAAATAGTGAAAAAATAGTGTAATTTTAGTGGAAAAACAATTCGCAAAACGATATAATATATGGATGAAATGGAGGTGGAACATGTGATTAAAGTTACTCTGACAAATGAAATTTTAAAAAGAATATCGGAAATAGACGAAAAACGTTTTTCACTTAGTTCGATAGAAATGCCACCTGTTACAAAAAACAGGCTAAGAAAAAACTCCAAGAAAAAAAGCTCCTATGCTTCTAATAAGATTGAAGGAAATCCATTGACTGAAAAACAGGCAAATGAAGCTATTGATAGTGATCCGCACAAACATTTTTTAAAGCCGGAACAGGAAGTGCGAAATTACTTTTTGGCCTTAAATGTTTTAGAAGAAAAGCTGAAAAAGAAGGAACGTTTTTCAAAAGAAATGATTTTAGAAGTGCAGGCAATGGTTGAAAAAGGTGCTTCAAAAGAAAAGATAGGCCTAAGAGGCCCTATGCCACCAGGGATGCTATTTGCAGTATATGATTCCGAGACAGGCGCAGCGGAATATATTCCGCCAGAGTACATTGATATTCCGGATTTACTGGAAGAGCTTGTTGAATATGTAAATACTACAGATGATCATCCGCTGATTATCGCTGCTATAGTTCATTATCAATTGGTTACCATTCATCCTTTTGAAGATGGAAATGGAAGAACCGCCAGATTAATGTCAGGATATATCCTTGATTATTATGGATATGGTTTTAATGGAATAGGTTCTTTGGAAGAATATTTTGCCTATGACCCAGATGAGTATTATGCATCACTGCAAATGGGATTACCGGCATTGTATTATTCCGGACGAGAAAATCCTCCTCATCCGGAAATTTGGATCAATTATTTTTTAAGAATGATGGTATTGTATTCTAAAAAAGTATACGAATTATCAAAAGAATCCGAGAACGATGAGTTAGATGGAAGCCTGTCCTACTTAAATGCAAAAGAAAAGGAATTCTTAGCCTTTCTGTTAAAAAAGCGATTATATGAGTTTACACCAATTGAAGTAAGCAAAATGCTTGGTGTAACCAACAAAACTATTATTAATAGATGTGCAAAGCTGGTAAATAATGGTTTGTTAATTCCAATCATTGTCAAGACACGGATCCGATCCTATCGGTTAAGTGATTTTTCTAAGACAAATGAGAAAAAGATTTTGAAAAAAATATCATAATAGATGCATGAGATGTACAAAGACATATGATAAAGAAAATAAGAAACCGGTAGTCCATCAGTATCTTTCCCGTGTAAAGGATTGGCTTTGTTTGATTGATGCCCACATCGTGGGTGAACTCTTTTTCCTTTTTCATAATAGTATCATTATGGTATAATAGAGACATCAAAATCGGCATTTGCATTTGTGGGATGCTTTGGGTTTTACGCTGGAAAACCCGATATGGAAATTGTAAGGAAAAAGCCTGAAGGTTTTACGATTATGGTTCCTCAAAATAAAGAGCCTCTTGTTATATAAATTTTCAAGTGATATACTGAACACATGAAAAAGAACCGTGCGATATTACAGTCTTGCATTGCGCACGGTTTTTTATAAATACGTGGTTAGACGAAACTAACACACGTGTGATTTACAGAACGATCTAAAAGAGGATTAATTTTTATGAGAATATTGATTTATGGTGCAGGCGTGATTGGAGGAAAAAGCATGAAAAACGAAGAATACAAAAAGTTGTCGATTGCTGAATTTACAAAAGCAGCAGGAAGATATGAAAGTAACCATGCTGGCATATATGAAATGTGCAAGAAGGATTATCCTGATATTCTGGCGGAGCTGGAGAAAGAGCCGTTTAGAGAATTGCTGGATGCAGGATGTGGTCCGGCTCCAATGATTTCTTTATTATCAGAAAAATATCCAGACAGACATTATACCGGACTGGATCTGACTCCTGCAATGATCGAACAGGCAAAAAAGAAAGATATTCCAAATGCAACATTTGTGGTAGGAGACTGTGAGAATTTTCCTTTTGAAAATGATTCATTTGATGCAATTATTTGTTCTATGAGTTTCCATCATTATCCGGATCCACAGGCATTTTTTGACAGCGTAAAAAGATGCCTTCGCCCAAATGGAAGATTGATTCTGCGGGATGTGACCAGTGACAATAAAGTATTGGTATGGCTGATGAATACACTGGAAATGCCTCTGGCAAATATATGTGGACACGGAGATGTCCGGGTTCCAACAAGAGATGTGGTTATGAAATGTTGCAGAAGAGCAGGGTTGAAAGTAGAAAAATTTGAAATCCGTAAAGGCATGAGGATGCATTGCGTTGTAAGAAAACAATAGTGGAAGGCGACAGATAATGAAAGAAAAAGTGAATGTGACAGGTGTGCCGGAAACGATGGTACAGACCCTGTATGCAAGAGCAAAAGAAACAAAAAAGCAAAATGCAAAGATCAAAGATGAGATTGCAGTAGAACTTGTGGAAAAGCTGGACTATGACTTTTCTATAGCAGATAAAGATAACGCTATGAACTATGGTGTGATTGCAAGAACAATTGTATTAGACCGGATGGTTGAGCAATATTTGAAGAAGCATGAAAATACAGTTGTCGTAAATATTGCATGCGGACTGGATACCAGATGCTACCGGATGAAGGGAAAATATTTGCGCTGGTATAATGTCGATTTGCCGGAGACTATGAAGATAAGGCGGCAGTTTCTTTTGGAAACGGGTCCGATATACCAGATTGCAAAGTCTGCAATGGATGATTCCTATGTGGATGGTATCGATTATCATGGAGAAAATGTTCTGGTGATAATTGAAGGACTTACTATGTATTTGTGTGAGAAAGATATCAGGAAGATGTTTTCTATTATTGATAAATCATTTCAGAAAGTTACAGTAATGGTCGAAACCATGTCACCTTTTGTTGTAAATCATGTGAAAGAAAAATCCATAGAGGGAAGCAATGCAAAATTCACATGGGGAGTTAAGAACGGAACAGAACTGCAAAGAATTGTGCCGGGATTTTCTGTTCAACAGGAAGTCAGTCTTGTTGAAGGAATGAAAGAGCTTATGCCTGTTTATTGTGTGATAGGTAAAATACCAGCTGTTCGGAATATCTCGAACAAAATAATAGTTTTGGAGAAATGTGACTGATATTAAGGAGATGATGCAGATGCAGAAAAGACATTTTGAAATGGAAACAGATGGATTTTATGGTGCATATTGGAAATGTAAAACCGACTCAGACTGTGCAATGATTGCAATGATCGGAGATGATTCGGAAGATTATCTGGCACGAACATCCGTAAAATGGTTACATAAACTCGGTGTGAATGTGATGACGATGTCACCAGCAAAAAAGGATTATGGACATCATAATTATCCACTGGAACGTATAGAGAAAGCAATCAGTTGGTTAAAAACACATGGTAATCGGAAGATAGGAATTGTCGGGGCATCTACTACAGGAACACTTGCATTGACTGCCGCTTCTTATTTTAAGGATATCACATTGACGATAGGTCTGACACCGAGTGACTTTATCTGGCAGGGATTTATGCAGGGTAAAAGAGATGGTGTAAGGAATGGCCAATGGAGGGAGAATCTCTTTTTTCGTATAAAGAAGAACCACTTCCATACATGCCGTTTTGTTACAAACATCCGGATTACTGGCATGTGATTGAGAAAGAAACAAAACGGACCGGTGATATGATCAATTCAGAAAACTATTTGATGATTCTGAAAAGGCTCACCCAATCACAGAAGACGAGATGATCAAGATTGAAAAAATCCATGGAACAGTATTGTTAATTGGTGCTGAAGATGATGTGTTGTGGGATACTGCAAAATATATCCGCCGTATGAAGCAGCGTATGAAAGAACATTCACACACATGCAGATTGGATTATGTCATTTATGAGCATGGAACCCATTTCGTTTTTCCGGAGAGCATGCTAAAGACAATGCTCCCGGTTGGATCCGGACTCTTTGTGAAACTGGCATTTCAGGCAGCAAGAAAACATCCGAAAGAATGTCGCAGAGCACGTCTGGATATTGACTGGCGGGTAAGAAATGCTGTTGCAAAATGGAAGAGAGTAGATAGATAAAAAATAGACAGAAGGTGGAAGTGTGGTATTTAAAACAACAGGAAATAAATCAAATTCAGTCATTCTGTTTTTCCATGCAATGGGAGTAACTGGGGAAAGCAGTATGCCGGTTGCAGAGAAAATGGCAGAAAAATATTATTGCATTATGCCAACATCGACTGTGTATTGCTCCGGACAGAGGTATCAAAGCAAAAGAGATGAGATACAACAGATTGTACGATTTTTGGGGAACCATGGAATCAAAGAAATAGAACTTATAGTTGCATCTTCGATTGGAGCAGATCTCGCCATGGCATTCCTGACAGAGATAAAAATACCGGTAAAGCATGTTTTTTTGATGGCGGGCAGTTTGCACAGATTGGAAAGGCAACACGCAGAATCATGGTTCCGTTCTTATATATAGCAATGAAAAGTTTATATTGGTCAAAAGGAAAAACACTAAAGAGAATCATGTGGTGTGACGATGATAAAATTAAACCTTATTTTATAGAGGCAGGAAAGAACTTGACGTATGGAAATCTGAGGAGACAGCTGACAGACAGTTTGGAAGATAAGCCATTTTCAGAATTGTCAGAAGAATTGCAGAAACATACATTCTGGGAATTTGGAAGTATAGAAGAACATTTTAAATACAGAAATGCAGTGATGCAGACTTATATATACGGTAACTTTCCGGTTTTTGAGGGATTCAACCATATGCAGTATCAAATTCAAAATCCGGAGGGATTTGCCAGAATGCTCGAAACAATTATTGAGACTGACCGATTACCGGAATTGGCATTTGCGATGTGGTATAGAGGAAAATAGTTATGAAAAATGCTTATGAGCTTGCTGAAAATATATTGAAGTCCAAACCTGATAAGAATATAGAATTAAAATCATCAGATTCTTTTGCCAGTATTGAGTTATATGGTACATCAGCTTGCAAAAAGGTACAGGATACGGAATTCTGTGAATGTTTTCATTTGGAAAATGAGAGCGGTACAGGAATGATTACATTGTATCATGTGTTTCCAGGAATTGATCTGGTTTATAATGATATGCATATGGAGTATTGCAACAAGGAGCAAAAGCCGGCTTCCAGTGTGATGGAAATAAACTATTGCATGGAAGGCCGTTGCGAATGCGTGTTTGAACAAAATGAAATATGGTTATATAGCGGCAGGAGACTTGTCATTTTGTTCTTTGAAAAAAACTGGGCATGTGTCAGAGTTTCCAACATCGCGTTATCATGGAATTACCATTACGCTTGACTTTTCCATGATTACAGACGAAATGAAAAGGATACTGCAATTATTGTCTGTAAATCTGGAAAAGATTAGTAACATTTCAAAAACACATAGTTTTACTATTATACGGGCAAATCAGTCAATAGAACATATCTTTTTGGAATTGTATAAAGTTCCTGAAGAAATCAGATATGGTTATATTCGTGTGAAAATTCTGGAACTATTATTAGTATTAACTGGATTTGATTTAAAGAAAAATAATTCTGAGCATGTATATTTTTCGGATGTACAGATTGATGCAATAAAGCAGGTTCATGCGTTTCTAAAGGGACACTATAGGGGGCATTATACGATTGAAGAATTGTCAGTGCGTTTTAAAATGTCACCAACTGTTTTGAAAAAATGCTTTAAGGGTGTATACGGAAATTCTGTGTACGCTTATATGAAAAAGTACAGGCTGCAGATGGCGGAACGCCTTTTAAAAGAAAATAAACTTACGATCGGGGAGATAGCATTACAAATTGGCTATCAGAATCCGAACAAATTTACATCTGCATTTCGTACAGAATACGGTATGACACCAACAGAATACCGTAAGAAAAAGACACAGGAAAGTCTGAATGGATAGAAAAAGAGTCTGTTTAGTAATTGAGATTCTATATGGAAATCTATAAAATATGCGTTGTAGTTTAGAAGAATCTAACTGCAACGATTTTTAATTAAGGAGGCATCTCATGAAGCAGAAAAAACTTTTAACATTATTTTTAACAGTTGCAACGTCATTTTCAATGTTAGTTGCTTGTAGTAACGCTACATTTGCAGAAAGTACAGGTACGGCAACTGTTACAGAAAGTACAAATACGACGGACAAGAAACAGAAAGCAGATGAAAATCAGGATGCTGCAAAACAACTTTTGGTTGATTTGACGGGTTCATATCAGGAACTATGGCCGGTAATTCTTGATGAAAAATATCAGCAGATCTGGATTGATGATTGTACAGAGTTGGTTGGTGAGGAAAATGCGGAGGCAGCATATGATAAGTTAGCATCCATGGTTTCAGGAACAATTTATGGAGAAGAAGCAGTAGAAGCATACAAAGATGGCGATGGTGTTTATGACTGCTCTTTTAAAGAAGGTGTAAATAAGTTGGAATTTAATGGTTCTGATTCAGTGATCAAGGGATATGATTCAGAAGGAAAAGAAATCTTTTCCCATACATATCATTATGTTGGAATAGAAGAAGTACGTGGGTTATACGAATTTAAAAGTGACGATGCAGACTCAGGCGAATTTACTTATTCTGCATAGCACCAGATACAAATGATACAACCTATCATATTGAATTGCGCTACGGCAGCGATTTGGAGGCACTTGGAAAATATGATGAAGGAGACTATGCATACTGGCTTGGCTCAGGTATTTCAACAGACTATGATCAGACAATGGTTGAGAACTGTATAGAACTTTTCTGCAAAGAAAATCTGTCTGAATAGAACAGACTTGTAAAACTGCAGAAAGCATCTGCGGAGTGGAAACTGAATACACGAGGAAAATAAAAAATTGAAACACCAAGACTTGACAAATTCCTGTAATGAGTTAAAATATAACAGTGTTATATAGCACTGTTATATTTTGAAAAGAAGTTTAGAGGATACGAAAAGAATGTCGACGAAAGCAGAAGATACACAGAAAAACATATTAGATACAGCCAGAAAACATTTTCTGAAAGATGGTTTGACAGGAGCATCTTTAAGAAATATTGTAAAAGATGCAGGGCTTACTACTGGAGCATTTTACAAATATTATCCGACGAAAGAGGCACTTTTTGATGCACTGACGGATCCTTATATGGAACATATTTATCAGATTTATGACCAGATCGTTGAGGAGTTTGAAAAGCTTTCTGCCAGTGATCAGACAAGGAATATGTCGGATACATCCAGTGATGGGATGGAGCAGATGGTTGATTATATCTATGATCATTATGATAATTTCAGATTATTGTTGAAATGCGGAGACAGTGGAAAATTTGAATTATTCATACACAATATGGTGGAGCGGGAAATGAAGTCCAGCCTGAAATATATGGAAAAAATGAAGGAAGCCGGTGTAAAAATACCGGTTGTAGAGGAAAGCCTTATGCATATGATCTATACGGGATTTTTTTCATCAGTATTTCAGATCATTGAGCATGATATAGACAGGGAGACTGCAAAGAAAAATGTACATCAACTGAAAGAATTTAATACAGGTGGCTGGGAACGATTGTGGAATATTGAATTTCCAGTATAACTGATGCAGGAATTCTGAATAGGTTATGTGTGTTGCAGGTTCTGGATTTCTGAATAAAGTTCAGACAGGATAATAATATCAGGTGGTTGATGCCAGTAAACCACCTATTTTATTATATGTTGGTTAGTACGAACTAACAGAAGGTAAAACAATAAAACGAAACAATAAAACGAACGTAAGGAGTGAACAGATGTGAAAGAAAAAAAGAAGTCGGCAGTCAGCTGGATCCTGACGTGGGCCGGACAAAAAAGAATTGCCTATGTGTGGAGTGTGTTACTTGCAATAGGAAATGTGATTTTTAAGATTTTGCCGTATTTTATTATTGCAGATGTAGTAAAGCTGTTTTTAAATGGTGAAAAGGAGTTTGAAATATATCTTGCAAAAGCGGTTCTGATTGCATTGTCGTTTATCATTGCAGAACTGCTTCATTCACTTTCGACAGCATTGTCACATAGAGCAACGTTTGCAGTACTTGCAAATATAAGAAAAGCCTGCTGTGACAAGCTGGCGCGGGTACCTCTTGGTTATGTGAAAGACACACCCTCCGGTACATTTAAGAATATCATGGTGGAAAGAATCGACAGTATCGAGACAACACTGGCACATATTGTCCCTGAATTTACCTCAAATTTGCTGGCACCTGTTATTATCCTGATTTATTTCTTTCTGACAGACTGGAGACTGGCACTCTGGTCATTGGTGCCGGTTATAGTGGGATTTCTTTCCTATTTTGGAATGATGCTGGATTATAAACCAAGCTTCGAGAGAACGGTTCAGACAACAAAAGATCTGAATGATGCGGCAGTGGAATATATTGACGGAATCGAAGTGATCAAGGCATTTGGAAAGACAGAAAGTTCTTATGCCAAATTTACAAAGGCGGCTATGGCTTATGCAGATTCCTTTATTTCCTGGATGAAACGGTGCTCGATCTTTCATGGACTGATGATGGTGGTCACACCTTATACGCTTCTTACGGTATTGCCGTTTGGGGCACATTATGTAGCCAATGGAACACTTGCGATTTCAGATTTTGTTATCTGCATTATTTTATCACTTGGAATCGTTGGACCGTTGATCACAGTGGGTTCCTATACAGATGATCTTGGCAAGATCGGAGTGATTGTTGGTGAAGTGGCAGGAATTCTGGAACAGCCGGAGCTTGAACGTCCAGAGAAAAGTAAAAGTGTTCCAAAAGATAACTCCGTTACTCTTGAAGATGTCAGATTTGGTTATCACGACAAAGAAATCCTGCACGGAGTAACTATGGAGCTGAAAGCAGGAACGGTAAATGCAATCGTAGGACCTTCCGGAAGCGGCAAGTCGACCATCGCAAAGCTGATTGCGTCTCTGTGGGATGTGGATTCCGGAAGCATCAAAATCGGTGGAGTTGATGTCAAAGAACTGGCATTTGCAGATTTTAACCGGAAAATTGCATATGTTGCACAGGACAATTATCTGTTTAATGAAACAGTCCGTGAAAATATCAGACAGGGAAATCCGGATGCTACAGATGAACAAATCATCGAGGTGACAAAGAAAAGTGGATGTTATGAATTTATCATGCAGCTGGAGAATGGATTTGATACGGTTGTAGGAGGTGCAGGAGGGCATTTGTCAGGTGGCGAGAGACAGCGTATCTCAATTGCAAGAGCGATGTTAAAGGATGCTCCGATTGTGATCCTTGATGAGGCAACTGCTTACACGGATCCTGAAAATGAGGCGATTCTGCAGAATTCTATCGCAAAGCTGGTAGCAGGGAAGACCCTGATCGTAATAGCACACAGGCTTTCTACTGTTAAGGACAGTGACCAGATCTTTATTGTAAATGATGGAAATGTAACAGCACATGGCACACATGAGGAACTTCTGGTGTCATGCCCGCTTTATAAGGAAATGTGGAATGCCCATATTTCTGTAAAAGATACTGTGAAGGAGGGAGAATGATATGTTTGGGATTCTGGCAAAATTCTTTCGTTTTTCAGGCAGGGAAAATGGCAATAAATTTAAACTGTCGATGGTAATCGGACTCATAGAGGCTCTTGCCTCAGCAATGAAGATTCCGGCTATTATGTACATATTGATTGGTCTGCTGAGTGGGAAACCGACAGGAAAATATATTGGAGGCTCCGTTGCGATTATGGTCTTTGTCAATTGTAGTCGACGTAATCTGTAAGAGATACTCTACAGTGCTTCAGACAGAGGGAGGATATAATGCAAGTGCTTTTATTGAGAATCAAGATTGCAGAACATCTGCGATATCTGCCGATGGGGTATTTCAATTCCAATAGTATCGGGGAAATTTCTTCCATTACAACCAATACAATGGAAATACTTGGCGATGTGGCTGCGAGAGTGGTTATGCTGACAATGCAGGGAATTCTGGAAACATCAATGATCATTCTTATGCTATTTATTTTTGACTGGAGAATCGGACTGATAGCTGCAACAGGAGTACTTATTTTCTTTGGGGTCAATTCTGTGATGCAGAATGCGGGTAAAAAAAGATTCAGAGCAAAAAAGTGGTATGCGATACGGAGCTTGTAAACCAGATCATGGAGTATCTGCAGGGAATATCAGAGGTGAAGTCATACAACCTGCTTGGAAAACAGGCAAAAAGATTAAACGATGCAGCAAATGAAGCATGACGAAAAGGTACAATATAAAGATGGAGATGTTGTTTGTTCCCTATCATTTTCTGCAAAGTGTGATAACCAAAATTACAGGTGCTGTGATCGTAGCAGGCAGCGCATATTTTTATATCAATGGAACCATGAGCGCGGTCTATGCGATCGGTATGACAATCTCGGCATTTATGCTTTATTCCAGCCTGGAATGCGCAGGAAATTATTCATCCCTTTTACATGTGGTAAGTGTATGTGTAGATAAAGCAAATGCAATACTGGAGCTGGACACCATGGATATTGACGGCAAAGAGATTCAGCCGGAAAATTACGACATCAGACTATCTAATGTTCGTTTTCCTATGACAAACGGAAGATCATTGACGATATATCGCTCTCTGTTCCACAGAAAACAACGACAGCAATCGTTGGACCATCTGGTGGAGGAAAATCAACACTTTGCAATCTGATCGCCAGGTTCTGGGATGTGGATTCCGGGGAAGTGACGCTTGGAGGCGTGAATGTAAAGGACTACAGCATGAACAGTCTGATGAGTAATTTTTCATTTGTATTTCAGTCTGTGTATTTGTTTGCAGATACCATTGAGAATAATATTAAATTCGGACGTCAGGATGCTAGTCATGAGGAAGTGGTGGAAGCGGCAAAGAAAGCGTGCTGTCACGATTTCATCAGCAAACTTCCGGATGGATATGACACAGTAATCGGAGAAGGCGGCGCCACACTTTCCGGTGGTGAGAAACAGCGTATTTCCATAGCCAGGGCAATTATGAAGGATGCACCAATCGTTATATTAGATGAAGCAACGGCCAATGTTGATCCGGAGAATGAAAAGGAGCTGATGGATGCAGTAGATGCACTTACAAAGGAAAAACGATTATTATGATTGCCCACAGATTAAAAACGGTCAGACATGCAGACCAGATTGTGGTTGTTGACAAAGGAAAAATTGTGCAGCAGGGAACACATGAGCAGCTAATGAAGCAGGAAGGTATCTATAAGAGATTTGTGGATGCAAGGCAGCAGGCGGTGAGCTGGAAACTGGCGCGCTGAGAAATAATACACAGTTGGGGAATATCCAAAAAGGGTAGTGTAAAATAGTTTGTGTTTTTGGTAAAAAATAACTCCTTTTTGGTAAGAATTCAGATATGACAATTCTTATCGAAAAGGAGTATTTTTTATGGCAGTTGCAAAAGAACAAATTCGACAGATCATCTCAGAAAACAACATTAATACTTAAATAGTAATCAAATTCCATATATATTTTTATAAAATAGAAACGACAGGTCCGAAACCCTTGATTTTCAAGGATTTTCGTCCTGTCGTTTTTCATTTCCATAGTCAGGCGGATAAAATCATCCGCTTCGCTACGCAGCTCTACACCGAATAACTGCTCCGCAGGGGACTTACTTGATTCGGTTAAATTTTACGAGATTATAATCCCACTCGTCCCTATCAGGAAGCTGCTTACAGATTCTTAATTCGTTCAATTGCTTCCAGTGTATTCTCATGGGTTCCAAACGCAGTGAGACGGAAGAATCCCTCACCATGAGCACCGAATCCTGAGCCTGGAGTTCCTACGATGTTGGCTTTTTCAAGGAGATAGTCAAAGAACTCCCAGGAAGTCATCTTATCAGGTGTTTTCAGCCAGATATATGGAGCGTTTACGCCACCGGATACGGAATAGCCTGCTGATGCCAGACCTTCGTAGATGGCTTTGGCATTGCTCATGTAGTAACCTACCTGTTCTTTCAGCTGTGCTTTTCCTTCAGGAGAGTATACCGCCTCTCCTGCACGCTGTACGATGTATGGAGCACCGTTGAATTTAGTGCCATGACGTCTTGCCCAGAGACTGTGGAGATCTACGCCGTCACGAACCAGATCCTTTGGTACAACTGTAAAGCCGAGGCGGACACCTGTGAAACCTGCATTTTTGGAGAAGCTGCGCAGTTCGATGGCGCAGCTTCTTGCTCCTTCGCACTCATAGATGCTGTGCGGTACATCTTCTTCAGAAATGTATGCTTCATATGCTGCATCATAGATAATTACAGAACCGTTTTTATTTGCATAGTCTACCCATTCCTGAAGCTGCGGTTTGGTGATCGCACCACCGGTTGGGTTATTCGGGAAGCAAAGGTAGATAAGATCCGGTACTTCTTCCGGGAATTCCGGAAGGAAGCCGTTGGCTTCTGTACATGGCATATAGATTACGTTATCAAAGTTGCCACGTTCTTTGTTGTATTCTCCTGTACGGCCTGCCATTACGTTTGTATCTACATATACTGGGTATACAGGGTCGCACACTGCAATCTTGTTATCCAGTCCGAAGATTTCCTGGATATTTCCGGAATCGCTCTTTGCACCGTCAGAGACAAAAATTTCGTCTGCTTCAATGTCGCATCCTCTGTCTTTGTAGTCATTCTTTGCAATAGCAGATCTTAAGAATTCATAACCAAGATCCGGTGCATAACCATGAAAAGTAGCTGCATCTCCCATTTCATCTACAGATTTATGAAGTGCCTCAATGATTGCCGGAGCCAGAGGCTGAGTTACGTCACCAATTCCCAGTGAGATCACGTTTGCCTGTGGATTGGCTTCTTTATATGCTTTTACTTTTTTTGCAATTGTGGAAACAGATAGCTTCCCGGTAATTTCAGATAGTTGTGGTTTACTGTTACCATGTTTGATTTCCTCCCTGGCATGTTTCGCAGTTTTTATATACCTGTCTACAGCAGGCTGCTGCTTTGCCTTTCCATTTCTATTTGTGTCTTTTCTGCAAATATATTTTATTCGAGTTTTATTATACTTAATTATTTAATAATGTAAAGTCTCAAAGTGTTTTCTGAGAATAATTTTTAATATTAACATTACTGTTCACTGGTAATATATTAACATTTTTTACCCCGGGCATAATGTCCGGGGTGATTTATTTTATTTGCGCTTCTCTACTTCTTTCATTAGTGTCTCGCGGACGCTTGCAGGATTTGCCTTGCCTTTCATCTCTTTCATGATCTGACCTACAAAGAAGCCCATGACTTTATCTTTACCTCCCAGAAGTTCTGAAAGTGGTCCTGGGTTAGCATCCAGGATCCTGTTGATGGTTTCTTCCAGAAGTCCTGTGTCTTCTACAATCTTCAGACCATGTTCCTCAATGTAGACTACAGGATCAATGTCTTCCTCAAAGACTTTCTCAAAGACTTTTTTGGCATTCTGAGGGCTGACTTCGGATTTTTCTACCATTACCAGAAGATCTGCAAGATGCTTCGGTGAGAAAGATACCTGTTCCGCATCCATAGCTTTATCTTTTGTCAGGCGGAGTACCTCACCCATAAACCAGTTTGCTGTCTTCTTTGCATTTCCGTAGATTGCTGCTGTTTCTTCAAAAAGACCTGCAAGATGGCGGGATTCTGTAAGGATTCCCGCATCGTATGCCGGAAGTCCGTACTCTTCCTGATAACGGGCCTGTTTCACTTCGCGAAGCTCCGGCTGTTCTGCTTTGATCTTTTCAATCCATGCATCAGAGATATGGATTGGAGGCAGGTCAGGATCTGGGAAATACCTGTAGTCTTTGGCATCCTCCTTGGAACGCATGGCGTAAGAATATTCTTTGTTGTCATCCCAACGGCGTGTCTCCTGTGTAACTGCCTTGCCTTCTTCGATCAGTTCGATCTGACGTTCTCTTTCGCCTTCGATTGCTCTGGCAATGGCTTTGAAAGAGTTCAGGTTCTTCATCTCTGTTCTGGTACCGAATTCTTCTGCTCCCACTTCACGGACAGAAAGGTTAACGTCTGCACGCATGGAGCCTTCCTGAAGCTTACAGTCTGATACACCCAGATACTGCATCATACAACGGAGTTTTTCAAGATAGGCGATTACTTCCTCAGAGCTTCTCATATCCGGCTCGGATACGATCTCGATCAACGGGACACCGCTTCGGTTATAGTCTACCAGGGAGCAGTCTTCCCATTCATCATGAATCAGTTTACCTGCATCCTCTTCCATATGCATTTCATGGATGCGGATTTTCTTTTTGCCTGCAGAGGTTTCAATCTCTACCCATCCGTCATGACAGATTGGCAGATATAACTGAGAGATCTGATAGTTCTGTGGGTTGTCCGGATAGAAATAGTTCTTACGGTCAAATTTGCAGTACTGATGGATCTGGCAGTTTGCTGCAAGACCTGCTTTCAGGGCAAACTCTACTACTTTCTTATTTAATACAGGCAGGGAACCCGGCATACCTGTGCAGACCGGGCATGTATGTGTATTGGGTGCTCCTCCGAATTCAGTGGAGCATCCGCAGAAAATTTTTGTTTTGTTGCAAGTTCTACATGGACTTCAAGTCCTATGACTGTTTCGTACTGTTTCATTATCTGGTGCCTCCTTCTCCTGGCACGGCAAAGGAGCCGCGGCTGGTTTCATAGGCGTGTGCTGCACGCAGGATTTTCTTTTCCATGAAGCAGTCCCCGATCATCTGGATACCGATTGGGAGACCTTTGCTGTCTTTTCCGCATGGAACTGTAATTCCCGGAAGACCGCAGAGATTGACTGCTACTGTGTAGATATCTCCAAGATACATGGCAAGGGGATCTTTTAAGCTTTCACCGATCTTCGGTGCTGTAAATGGAGATGCAGGTGCAAGGAGCACATCATATTTGCCAAATGCCTGATCAAATTCTTTCTTGATCAGGGCTTTTGTGCGGAGTGCCTTCAGATAGTATGCATCATAATAACCGGAGCTTAACACGAAGGAACCAAGCATGATACGGCGTTTTACTTCCTCACCGAAACCTGCTGTTCTGGTCTTTTTGTACATGTCGTGAAGACCTTCATATTCTGCTGCACGGAAACCGTACTTCACTCCATCGAAACGTTCCAGGTTGGAACTTGCTTCTGCACTGGCGATAATATAATAAGCCGGAATCATGTATTCCATGGTTTTGATAGAGAAGAATTCTACTTCTGCTCCCAGTTCTTTCAGCGTATCAAGAACACCCATAAAAGATGCTTTTACTTCCGGATCAAGTCCCTCTGCCAGATATTCTTCAGGAACTCCGAATTTCATCCCCTTGATATCTCCTGTCAGTTCTTTGGAGAACTGAAGGTCTTCTCTTTTCATGGATGTGCTGTCTTTTGTATCATGTCCTGCAATGATCTCCAGAAGAGCTGCACAGTCAGATACGTCTTTTCCTACAGGTCCGATCTGATCCAGGGAAGATGCATAAGCTACAAGACCATAACGGGATACTGTTCCATAGGTTGGTTTAATTCCGGTTACACCACAGTAGGAACTTGGCTGACGGATAGATCCGCCTGTATCTGAACCAAGTGCCAGATAAGTTTCTCCTGCTGCTACTGCTGCACAGGAACCACCTGAAGAACCGCCCGGTACATGTTCCAGATTCCATGGGTTTCTGGTGATGCCGTAAGCGGAGGTCTCTGTTGTACTTCCCATGGCAAATTCATCCATGTTTGTTTTTCCGATAATGACCAGTCCGGCTTTTTCCAGACGATCAATGACTTCTGCATTATACTGAGGCACAAAATTCTCAAGAATCTTTGATGCACAGGTAGTTTTCTTTCCATTAATACAGATATTATCTTTGATTGCGATCGGTACGCCTGCAAGAGGACTGGTATAAGTACCATCCTCGATGCCTTTTTGTACTTCTTCTGCACGTTTGTATGCTTCTTCTTTATATGTGTCAAGATAAGCGTGTACTTCTGAATCCTGTTTCTCAATCTGTTCAAAAACAGTTTTTACTCCATCCAGGACGCTGACCTGACGCTGTTTTATTTTTTCCCCAAGCTGCAGGGCTGTTAATTTTTCCAACTCCATTGTCCTGTCTCCTATCCTATGGTTTTCGGAACCTGATACTGTCCTTCTTTTGCTTTCGGTGCATTTGCCAGCATTGCTTCTTTGTTGTCTCCGTTTGTGACAACATCCTCACGAAATACGTTTTCATCCTGGAAAATATGGGACATAGGCTCTACTTCCGATGTATCCAGTTCATCCAGCTTCTCTACATAATCAAGCATTTTCTGCATTTCAGCTTTTGCTTTTCCTTTTCTTCTTCTGAGAGTGAAAGCTTGGCCAGGATGCAGACATTTTCCATTGTTTCATCATCTATGATCTTTGCCATGATTTTCTCCTTATATATACTGCCTGTAACATTCTATATTGCTTTTATTTCCGACTTCTTATTTACGGTTCCAGACGGTTCATATCTCGCGGGAAGAGACAGGTTTCACGAACATTCTCTTCACCGATAAGCTGCATGGTCAGACGTTCCAGACCGATTCCCAGTCCACCGTGAGGCGGCATACCATGTTTGAAGGTATCCAGATACTGTTCCATGCCTTCCTGCGTCATACCTCTGTCTTCAATTTTCTGTACCAGCATATTGTAATCATGGATACGCTGTCCGCCTGTTGTGATCTCAAGGCCTTTGAATAACAGGTCAAAGCTTAAGGTAAATCTTGCGTCTTCCGGATCATCCATTGCATAGAATGGACGTTTCTTTGACGGATAATGTGTGACAAATACGAAATCTGAGCCATATTCTTCTTTGAAATACTGTCCGATCAGTGCTTCCTCTTCCGGCTCCAGGTCAAATGGGTTTCTGATCTTACGATTGTATTTCTGAGATACCAGTTCTTTGGCTACATCGAAACGGACTGCCGGGATTTTGGACACGTCCGGAATATCAAGCTTCAGGATCTGTACTTCTTTTGCATATTCTGTTTTCAGAAGGTTCATGGCATACTGGAGGAATCCTGTTTCCATTGCCATAATTTCTTCGAAGCTGTCAATATATCCCATCTCGAAGTCCAGACTGGTGTATTCATTTAAGTGACGTTTGGTATTATGTTTCTCAGCCCGGAATACGGGGCCTGTCTCAAATACTCTGTCAAATACGCCAACCATCATCTGTTTGTAAAACTGTGGGCTCTGCGCAAGTACTGCAGGTTTGTGGAAGTAGCTGAATTTGAAAAAGGTTTGCCCCACCCTCTGCTCCTCTGGCTCCGATCTTTGGAGTGTGGATTTCTGTGAATCCCTGTCCGTAGAGATAATCGCGGAATGCTTTTGCAGTGCCTCCTGGATTTTAAAATTTGGAACGCTCCTGAATATTTCTCAGGGAAATCGGTCTGTAGTTTAATTTTGCTTCCAGGGAAGTGTTCAGTTTCCATTTGTCGATTGCCATTGGAAGTGGCTCTGCCGGTGTTGATAAAATATCAATATGACGAATACGAAGCTCTCTTCCGTGGGGTGCTCTCTCCTCTTCATGCAGGATTCCTTTCACCCTGATCGTCATTGCTTCCTTCAATTCATGAATGGAAACATTTGCCATTTCATTTTCATAGACTGTCTGGAATAAACCTTCCCTTCTTCTAAGAATGATAAATGCCACATCACCCATATTACGGATGCTGTGAACAGCGCCTTCGATTACGGCTTCCTGGTTCAGGAGATTATTACCTACGAGTTCCTCCCAGGTATTGATTTCTTTTTTCCATGTTCCATCCATAAATTCCATTTCCTCATCCTCCATTTCTTCATTTCTGAAAACCTTTGTGATATCTTCACTGGTTTCAAGTTCAAAAGACTTTTCGTGCAAGCACAACGACTTTTTGGCTTAAAACCCTGGAATATCAAAAAGGCGTAATCAGAAAATCCGGAGACACTTATCCCCCTGGACTCTCTGATTACGCCTTTGTAATCATTCTTCCTGTTATTATCTATTTTATGTTTGTTTGTGTTCTTTCTATATATAATATGATGTTAGGGTCAAAATATATTTTGCCTCTAACTTGATATGAACAAAAATATATTCTGTATATTACCACATATTCTGTCAAAATAATATCGTCATTTTTTACAAAATTTTTCTTATTATTTTACGGAATTGCTACAGTACATACGATAAATCAAATCTCATCATACATCAGCATGAGCAGCATCTGTGCAGTTTCTACCATATTAGTACCGGAAATCCATACTAGCATTTTCTGGATATGTCTGTATGCTTCCTCTTCTGTCATCTGGTTTTTTTCCTAT
>ENA-OQKW01000117-OQKW01000117.1-human-gut-metagenome-genome-assembly--contig:-NODE-117-length-21400-cov-4.109952_pt1 | contig 21400 bp, 18 predicted proteins | sample MGYA00242657_ERZ504815 | MGnify/ENA primary metagenome ERZ504815 (study PRJEB26092, sample SAMD00036404) | human gut metagenome | host: Homo sapiens | study: EMG produced TPA metagenomics assembly of... | reverse complement strand
TTGTTTTTTGTTCCCTATATAGTTACAATTATTTTTTAATGGTGCCAACACTACATTGATCAATAAAAAATTTAATGTGGAAATGCTTCTGCCGGTGATCGTTTCATCGCAGATTGAAGACAAATATGAAATTGAGACTATAAAAGCACAAACAATTATAGCAAGATCAAATTTTTACCGGACAATGAAAGAGGAGAAAAATCTGGCAATAACTTTATGTCAGATAAAGGAAGAGATGGAGGGGAAATCCCTGGCTTGTGTAATTTTACAGAATAAGTACGAAAAAGCAGTAACAGAAACAGAAGGAAAAGTCATTGTATGGAATAAAGAATTAAAGTTAGTTCCCTATCATGAATTAAGTGCAGGACAGACAAGAGATGGAATGGAAGTTTTCCACAACGAAGATGATTCGTATCTCAGATCCGTACACAGTCTTGTGGATAAAAATGCAAAAGATTATTTGAATAGTGTATACATAAATAAAAATATCCTTCCGGAAAGAATTGAAATAAAATCCAGGGACAGTGCCGGTTATGTTACAGAAATTCTGGCTGACGGGAAAGTGTTGGAAGGCGAGGCATTCAGAAAAGGAATGGGACTCACGTCCTCAAATTTTACAATTCAGAAGTCTGGAAAGGAAATACGATTTTTATGTAGAGGAAAAGGTCATGGATTAGGATTCTCACAATATGGAGGGAATGAGATGGCAAAGGAGTCTGCGAATGCAAAAGAGATCTTACAATATTATTTTCCTGAGATGGATGTGCTGAACATAAAATCTGTAAATTGCTGAATAGATACGAATATTCTGGACACCCTATAGATATGAAGATGAAAACAGAGGTGAAAGGAATATGATGAATAACAAAGTGACAAGAATCATTGCCAATTCCGTTGGACTGGCCGCTGTAGCAGCATTGGGAATTACAGTTTATCAGTTAGGTACCTCCCCGGTCAAAGAGAAAACTCCTGAAGAAAAAACAGAAAATGTCGGTGAAAGTACACAGGATACGGAAGAACAATTGAGTGAAGATGCAGGAACGAATCATGTGGAGTCAGAAAATCAGTGGATATCCGATGACGGGGAAGATTTGGATGATACAAAGGTTACATTCCAAAAACAAGGAATGTATGGGGAAACAGCTCAGAATACTGTGGATAATAATGAATCAGATAATACTGCAGATGTGGATAAGACTGACAATGCTGTAAATTCTCAGCAAGCAGAAGAATCATCAGTAAATGCAAATATGAAATCCCAGACGATATCAGAAGATCAGGCAGATGAAGCAACAGATGTTTCGGCATCGGCCCTGAATCTTGCGACAGTAAATTTTTCGGAAGATACATTAATGGAGTGGCCGGTGAATGGAAATGTTCTCCTTGATTACAGTATGGATCAGACTACTTATTTTCCGACGCTTGATCAGTATAAATTGAGTCCGGCTATTGCTGTCGGTGCAGTAGAGGGAGCACCTGTGGTAGCTGCTGTTAATGGCAAGGTTTATTCTATAGAGCAGAATGCGCAGACGGGTACTACACTGACAATGGAACTTGGAAATGGATATCAGGCTGTTTATGGACAGCTTACAGATCTGACAGTGTCAGAAGGAGATACAATTAAAAAGGGAACGACGATAGGATATATTGCACAGCCTACAAAATATTACAGCACAGAAGGAACCAATCTTTATTTTGCAATGAAAAAGAATGGAGAACCAATAGATCCGATTGAATATCTTCCATAATGAAATAGAAGAAAAAAACAGGGTTGCCGCAGATTGGCAGCCCTTAATTTGGTATAGGGCCAAGACAGTAACGTATAAACAGTACTTTGATATTTGCAACAGAAATGATATGTGTAGTATAATACAAAATATGTAGTGATTCAGCAGTTAACAATTCGTGGATATCAGGTTAGGGGCACACTAGCATCATAAAATACTGCTGGTTATAAAAATACTTTCGGAAATTATACAGACAGCATGAAAGAGGAGCTTTTTATATGAATATTAATGAGATTGCCAAACTGGCAGGGGTCTCCAGAGCTACCGTATCTAGGTATCTGAACAATGGTTATGTCAGTGAGGAAAAGAAAAAAAATATCAGCAGAGTTATTGAAGAAACCGGGTATCAGCCTTCTTCACAGGCGCAGAGGCTGCGTACTAAGAAGACAAAACTGGTCGGAGTAATTCTGCCAAAGATAGATTCCAATACGATCAGCCGGGAAGTTGCCGGAATCAGTGACATACTTACCAAAAAGGATATCAGCTGATACTGGCAAATACAAATAACAGTGTTGAAGAAGAATTGAAATATCTTTCGCTGTTCAGGGATAATCAGGTCGATGGTGTTATTTTTATTGCCACCATATTGACAAAACAGCACAGGGAAATGATGAAGGGATTTAAAGTTCCGATTGTTTTACTTGGACAACAGCTGGATGGTTATCCATGTATTTTTCAGGACGATTATAAGGCTGCTGTAAATCTTACTGAACAGATGGTGAAGACAGGAAAGAAGTTTGGATATATTACAGTTACGGATAAAGATGAGGCAGTTGGCAGGCAGCGAAAATCAGGTGTGGAGAAGGTTCTTGGAGAAAATCAGATCACATTGGAAAGTGGATGTGTAAAATGCGGAAATTTCACATTAGAGTCAGGATATGAGAAAGCGAAAGAACTTTTTACGGAGCATCCCGATGTAGATACATTGATTTGTGCAACAGATACCATGGCAGTTGGAGCGGCAAATTGGCTGAAGGAGAATGGATATCAGATTCCTCAACAGGTTCAGATTGCCGGAATGGGAGACAGTTTTCTGGGAAAGATCATAGAACCAAAGCTGACTACTGTACATTTTTTTTACAAGACAAGTGGAATGGAATCAGCAAAAGTGCTGGTAGATTTGATAGAATCTAAGGAAACATCATCTGTACATAAAGAAATAAAAATGGGATGTAAGGTGGTACTCAGAGAGTCTCACCGAAATATATGACTGAACATGAAAGAGGAACTCTGAGGCAATCATCAGAGTTCTTTTTTTCTGAATAATTGGATTTACATATATATTAAAGGGAGTGTTTTGGAAATAATATATAAAAAATGGATATAATATTTGTGATATGTTACATATTTACAAATAAAAAACGCCCAGATATAATAGCATATATGAGAACGATTCCATAAAAGTACATACAATCCATAGGAAATACATATTGGTGATCAGATAAGAAATATCGTGAGAGTGCAAGATATCTGCTGAATTATAATCAGATATCAGAGTAAATTTGGAATGGTATAAGATGATATTAAGGTTAAAAGGTATTTTTATAAGATTAACAAGTGAAATTTGTTGAATATGTGAGAATTTCAAAGTATACATTTATATGAGAACGATTCCATAAAAGGAGGATATTATGGATTACAGAAAAACAGCACAGGAGATATATGACCATATCGGTAAAAAAGAAAATATTATTTCCGCAGCTCATTGTGCCACACGTCTTCGCCTGGTTATCAGTGATAATTCAAAGGCTGATAAGGAATATGTTGAGAACATTGAAGGTGTAAAAGGTGTTTTCTTTGCGCAGGGACAGATGCAGATCATTCTGGGAACAGGTATAGTTAATAAAGTATATGATGAGTTCATCCGGATTGCAGGAGTTTCTGAGAGCAGTAAAGAAGAGCTGAAAAAAGTTGCGGCTTCCAGGGCAAATCCGGTGCAGAGACTGATCAAGACACTTGGAGATATTTTTGTGCCGATTATTCCTGCAATTGTTGCAAGCGGTTTCCTGATGGGAATTATGGAAGCACTGAACTTCATGGTAAACAATGGATTTTTGAATATTGATACCAGCGGTTCTATTTATACATTTGCACAGCTTTTCAGTAATACGGCATATACGTTCCTGCCAATCCTCATCGCATACAGCGGTGCTAAAGTGTTTGGTGCAAACCCGTATCTGGGTGCAGTTATCGGTATGATCATGATTCATCCGAATCTCCAGAATGCATGGACAGTTGCCACAGAAGGTGTTAAAGCAACTCAGAAAGTATGGTTTGGACTTTACTCTATTGATATGGTCGGATATCAGGGGCATGTAATTCCGGTTATCATTGCAGTATGGGTACTGGCTCAGATTGAGAAGAGACTTCACAAAATAGTGCCGGCAATGTTTGATCTGTTTGTTACTCCGCTTGTAAGTGTCTTTGTAACAGGATATCTGACATTATCCATTATCGGACCTATCTTTGTCACTGTTGAGAACGGACTTCTGAATGGGATTCAGTGGCTGATCGCATTGCCATTTGGTATCGGAAGTTTTATTATGGGTGCGTTTTATGCACCGACGGTGGTTGCCGGTGTTCACCATATGTACACGATCATTGATCTTGGACAGTTGTCTAAATTTGGAGTTACTTACTGGCTGCCTCTTGCTTCTGCAGCGAATATTGCACAGGGTGGAGCCACTCTTGCAGTAGCACTTAAGACAAAGGATCAGAAGATTAAATCAATGGCAGTTCCGTCTGCATTAAGTGCCTGTATGGGAATTACTGAACCTGCGATCTTTGGTGTTAACCTTCGCTTTGGAAAACCATTTGTGATGGGATGTATTGGTGGTGCATTTGGTGCACTGTTTGCATCTGTTACAGGACTGGGGGCTACGGGAACTGGCGTAACCGGTATCTTTGGAATTCTTCTTTGTCTGAATAATCCGGTTTCTTATATTCTTATGTTTGTGATTGCATTTGGTGCTGCCTTTGTACTTACCTGGTTGTTTGGATATAAGGACACTAATGTTTCTGAAAAGACAGAAAGTGTTGAAGCTGTGGGAGATAAATCAACAACAGAAAAAAGCAATGCAGATGATTCTGTGCTTTATAGTGTATCAGAAGGAACTGCGATTTTGCTTTCCCAGGTAAATGACGCTACATTTGCTTCGGAAGTACTTGGAAAAGGAATTGCCGTAATTCCATCGAAGGGTGAAGTTGTTGCTCCATGTGATGCTGTGGTTGAGACTGTTTTTGATACAAAGCATGCAGTTGGTTTAAGTACGGAAAGTGGTATGGAGCTTCTGATCCATATCGGGATCAATACAGTGGAATTGAATGGAAAATATTTTACATCTCATGTAAAGAATGGAGATCACGTAAAGAAAGGCCAGCTTCTGGTTTCCTTTGATATGGAGAAAGTTAAGGCAGCAGGATACGATGTGACGACTCCTCTTATTGTGACGAATTCGGATGATTATAAAGATGTGAAAATTCTGTCGGAAGATTCGGTAACACCATCAGATAAAGTATTGGAGATTGTGAAATGAGTACGCTAACTAAAGTTCTTGAAAGAAATATAAAAGTAATTGAAAAGAACGCAGATCTGACAGAAGGAAGATTCCGGCTTGGACATCATCTGATGCCGCCGGTCGGATGGCTCAATGATCCGAATGGACTATGCTGGTATAAAGGCAGATATCATGTGTTTTTTCAATACGCTCCCTTTGATGTGGAAGGCGGACTGAAATTCTGGGGACATTATACAAGCGAAGATCTGGTAGACTGGAAATACGAAGGGACAGCTCTTTATCCGGATTCTCCTTATGACTGTCATGGTGTCTATTCCGGATCTGCATTGGCAGAGAGTGAAAAACTTCATTTGTTTTTCACCGGGAATGTAAAGATTGACGGTGATTATGATTATATTAATGAAGGACGTGAGACCAGTACGCTTCATGTAGAAAGTGAGGACGGAATTCATTTCGGAGATAAAGAAGAGATAATTTCTTTTGAAAAATATCCGGAAGAGTTTACCTGTCATATCAGAGACCCGAAAGTCTGGAAAGAAAACGACAGGTATTTTATGGTTCTTGGCGGACGTCTTAAGGGAGATAAAGGTGCAGTTCTGGTTTATGAATCAGAAAATCTGAAAGAATGGAAATTTAAACATATAATAACCACACCGGAAGCTTTTGGCTATATGTGGGAATGCCCGGATTATTTCGAACTGGACGGGAAGAAATTTCTGTCTGTATCACCACAGGGCTTGAAGAGGGAAGAATTTCGTTTTCAGAATATCTATCAGTCGGGCTATTTTCCGGTAAAAGAGGATGGCTCTGTAGATGAAAGAGACTTTCGTGAGTGGGATATGGGATTTGACTTTTATGCTCCACAGACCTTTACAGATAACAGCGGAAGGCGACTTCTGATAGGATGGATGGGAATGCCGGATGCAGAGGAGGAATATACCAATAAAACCATTGATGAAGGCTGGCAGCATTGTCTTACCGTACCGCGGGAACTGAGGGTAAAGGATGGAAAAATATTCCAGTATCCGGCAAAAGAACTGGAGAGACTCCGAAAAGAGAAAACAATTCTTGATGATGAAAAATCAATTGTTGGGGTTCGTGTAGAAGTAAATGAAGGTTTTGATCTGTTAATTGAAGATATTGCAGTGACAGACAGAAGTTTTCAGATCAGTATGGGCGGACAGATGCTCTTTAAATATGAAAATGAAATTGCGGAGATTGGATTTTCTGAAATTGCGGGTGCAGGAAGAAATAAGCGGAAAGCGAAAGTCAGTGAACTGAACAATATCCGGATTCTTGCAGATACTTCTGCAGTGGAACTTTATCTGAATGATGGAGAGATTGTATTCTCAACCAGATATTATCCGGATCGTGAAGATCTGCAGCTAAAGGTAAAAGGCGGAAAATTCAGGGGAAATCTCTGGAATCTTCGAAAAATGATATTCACAAAATAAGAAAATAAACGTATAATAAAGCAGGTGGGAAAGAAAATCCGCAGTCGGTTTCCCTGCCTGCTTTTTTGACATATTGGTATTTCTGGTGCTGAGAGATCTGGCTGTCAGAAAGAATATGTGTCCGGATGATATACGTGTTTTAAACCGACTGTTTATTATAGAAACAGGGACGACCGCAAAAGATAGCAGTTGTCCTTTACATAAATTATAAAAAATTTCAAATAATGCAATTCCAGACAATAAGACAGTTGCTTGATTATAATATATGACTGTCGGGTGATTATGATGAATTATACTTACATTGTTAAATGTGCAGATGGGACTCTTTATACAGGGTGGACAAACTGTCTGCAGAAACGTATGAAAGCACACAACGAGGGAAAGAACGGCGCGAAATATACAAGGACCAAAAGACCGGTTACACTTGTATATTATGAAGGATTTTCAACAAAAGAAGAAGCGATGAGACGTGAATATGAGATTAAACAATTTACCAGAATAAAAAACTGGAGTTGCTGAGCTTCTGAACCCGTCAGATAAGGAGGATAAGAGAAAATGAAAAAGATGACAAAATGGCTTGCAGTATGCGCAGTATGTGTGATGGGCAGTGTTCCGGCCATGGCAGCAGAAGTACCGGATGTTACTGTAACACCGATCCCGATTGAAACACCGGCTCCGGATGTAACACCAATCGAGACACCTGCACCAACACCCATACCGGAGGTGAAAAATGGCTGGTATGAGTATGGAACAAAAAATAAGAAATATTTTAAAGATGGACAGTATCTTACAGGAATGCGTAAAATCCATGGTGAAGTTTATTATTTCAGTCCAAAAGGATTTATGAAAACCGGATGGATCAAATACAATAACAAGAAATATTATTTTGGTTCCAATGGAATACGTTACAGTGGCGTTAAGAAAATCAGCGGAAAATATTACTATTTCAGTGACAAGGGTGTTCTGAGAACGAAAACAGTTAAAGTTGGAAATACAATTTATTATTGTACAGAAAAGGGAATTCTGGAAGCCTGGAAAAAAGGAAATACGATTTATTATCCAAATGGAAAGAAAATGAATTCCACCAAAGCGTATGAGTATGAGACTTTGCAGAGAGCAAAGGATGTTGTCAGCAAGATCACAAAACCGAGTATGTCAAAAAGTGAGAAATTTGAAACCTGTTTCAGATGGGTAATGTATCAGCATTATTACGATACCAGAAGAATATTTTATAATCAGACTGCATGGCCTGCGTTATATGCAAACGATTATCTGATACTGAGCGGAAAAGGCGGGGACTGTTTCTCAGATGCCTGTTCGTTTGCCTATCTTGCAAAGGCTCTTGGATATAAGAATGTTTATGTCTGCGTAGATACAACGGCAACTGACGGAAGCGGTCATTGCTGGGCTGAAATCGGAGGCAGAGTATATGATCCGCTGTTCGCAGAGGCGAAGAGCTATTATGGATATTTTGGCGTGGGATATGGATCCTATGGATTGTATCCGGAAAGAAGAGTAGCTGTGTAATATAAAAGCTTTCCTGCAGGGATTATGCTGCAGCAGAGAAAATTGTATTGTTAAGGGGTTGTAGCACCGGAAAAAATCCGGTGCTGCAACCCCTTGTTTTGTTTATTGGCAAATTGACGGTTATACAGGTAGTGGAGCAACAAAAAAGTACATGACAATGAAATGGCAGGCACTTCCAAGCATAACAAAGATGTGAAAGATCTCATGGGAACCAAAATTCTTATGTCTGGAATTAAAAAGCGGAACTTTTAATGCATAGATCACACCACCGATGGTATAAATGATTCCGCCTGCAAGAAGCCAGTCAAATCCTGCACGTGGGAGTGCATGGAAGATTGGAACAAATGCCAGTACACACAGCCAGCCCATGGCGATATACAGTACAGAGGACAACCATTTGGGACAGGTAATCCAACAGCCCTTTAAGATAATGCCGAGGACTGCAATACTCCATACCAGCGCGCACAGAATATATCCAATGCGGTTATGAAGAACGATCAGGCATACAGGAGTATAGCTTCCGGCGATCATCACAAAAATCATCATGTGATCCATTTTTCGCAGCCGTCGATTGACCTTCTCTGTAGAATCTACAGAATGGTAAATGGTACTGGCTGCATAGAGCAGAACCATGGTAAGGATAAAAATACTTAAAGCAACAATATGGAGCACATCATAAGAACGCGCTGCCTTGATAATAAGAGGAACTGCTCCGACTGCAGCGAGAAGAAGGGCAATACCATGAGTGATCGCACTTCCGGGATCTTTTAATTTAAATTTCATAAAAACGCCTCCATTCATTCAGATAAATATAATGAAAACAATATAACATAGTTTTAAAAACTACATATCAAGTATATAAATACTATAGCACAAAAAAACAAAAATACAAGGCTTATTTTGGGTAATCAAAGAAATGTTTGTCCGGCAATGCAAATGAGTTACAGGTGTGAAGATGAGGAAACAGTTGATCTATATGATAAATCTCCTATAATACAAGTAAAGTAAGTGGTAAAGGAGACAGTTCCATGGGAAAAACCATAACGATATGTTTTACAAATAATAAGGGTGGAAGTGGAAAAACCACAACCTGTTCAAACCTTGGAGCGGCGATGGCTCAGGCAGGGAAAAAGGTTCTTCTGATCGATGGAGATATGCAGTTAAATCTTTCTCTTGCTTTTTTTCCGGAGAACTGGGTGCTGGAGCAGGCGAAAGGAGAGAAGAATCTGTATTGCGCAATCGGAAAACAGGAAGAGCTCAGCGGTTATGTGGTACATACTCCCTACGAAAATCTGGATCTGATACCATCGTCTACATTGATGAGTTCTATAGAATATGAACTTTTTACAAAATGGCAGAGAGAATTTATCCTGCGAAAATGCATTCAGAAGATAAAGGATGCAGGAAATTATGACTATATTCTGATTGATGCACCTCCTACGCTGGGTGGTTGGGTGATGAATATCCTTTGTGCATCAGACCGGGTAATTATTCCTGTTGAGGCAAGTCCATGGGGAATGTTCGGACTTGCGAATATGTTTGAATTTCTTAATGAAGTAAAGCAGATTACTCCGGAACTGGAAGTTGCCGGAATTGCAGTGACAAAGGTAGATACAAGAAAGAGTTATTATAAACAGACAATGGAAACACTGCATGAACTTGAGGATATTCATGTATTTGAGCAGATCATCAGAGTGGACAGCTCTGTAGAATGGTCACAGGATAACAGTATTCCGGTTGTGGAATATAAAAAATCAAGCAGAAGTGCCAGGGAATATACGAGATTGGCAGAGGAGGTCATGGAATTATGTCAGTAGGCAGGGAGAGTATTCGGCGTGCAGCAAATGCAGGTGCCGGGAAAACCGTAAAGAAGCCCGTTGTATCCACAAAAGAGGCAGAGAAACCGGAAACAATATCTGTTACAGAAGAAAAGAAAAAAACAGCAAAAGGTTCTGTTCATATTAATGAGGAACTGCCGGTATATCTTCTTTAAAAGTTACTTGTAAGTGCTTGAGTATTTTGTTATTTTATAGAATATAATCAAGTGGTTGCGCAAAAAGTGGGGTATTTTATGGAAACAGAAGAAAAGAAGATATATACAATAGAAGATATCGCCCGGGAGCTTGGGGTAAGTAAGACTACGGTATCACGTGCTATTTCAGGAAAGGGAAGAATCAGTCACGCTACAAGAGACAGAGTACGGGCATTTATAAAAGAACATGATTACAGACCCAATGTTGTGGCAAAGGGGTTGGCACAGCGTAAAACTTATAATATTGCACTGCTGATGCCGAAGGATTATGTTGCCACAGAGTCCTTTTTTTTAAAGACTGTATGAATGGAATCTGTGAGATGGCTTCCTCCTATGATTATGATATTATTATTTCTATGATTGATGGAGCAGATGTATCGCAGATACAGAGACTGGAGGCAAATCGAAAAGTCGATGGGATCATTGTAAGCAGAGCAGTGGTAAGTTCCAAGGTACAGAAATATCTGAAGAACTGTAAGGAACCATATATATTGATCGGCCCATCTTCAGATCCGGAAGTTCCGTTTGTAGATAACAAGAACCAGGAAGCCGGAAAAGAACTGACAAGTATTATGTTGATGAAAGGTTTTCGGAATCTGGCACTTCTGGGTGGAAATCAGTCCTACAATGTTACCGGAAGCAGATATCAGGGTTTTCTGGAAGCACATGAGGAAATGGGAGTTTCTGTTAACGAAAATCTGATCTTCATGGATACGGATAATCAGGCAGCAGTATCTGATGCTGTGAAGAGACTGCTTGAAGAAGGCGCGGATGGTATTGTCTGTATGGATGATGTGATCTGCAGCATGTGTCTGAGCAGTCTGAGGGAAAAGAAAATATCGGTTCCTGCAGAAATAAAAATAGCCAGTATGTATGACAGTAAGAATCTGGAATATAATAATCCACCGATTACCAGTATACGCTTTGATACGGTAAGACTGGGAAAGATGGCATGTGCGAAATTACTGAACATCCTCGGGGAGAAGCCTTTGGAGGATACGTTGACACTGAATTATCAGGTGATGCTGCGTGAGTCAACACAGTAGAAAAATGAAAAATCCTCTGTAATTATTGGAGAATCAATAATCAGAGGATTTTTTTTCATGGGAAATTACTTCATAATGTTTCTGTAACATAAAAAGTTCCCGGGCAGGATCGCATTGTGGAAGAGAGGAATTATGTCGCTGAAGCGACTCGCCACAGGCGGAGGAATCCTGCAAGCAGGATTCGTGTGTGTGTTTGAAAAATGGAAAAAGCAGTCATGAATTGTGTGATATGACAAAAAAGAGATTCGAAATTAGATAATAATGGCTAATTGACTTTATTAATATAAAGGAATATACTAAAAATATGAACAATCGGTTGCGCAAACAAACTTGGAGTAATTGCAAACATATTCTGTAAGAAGAATGAAATCAAATCCCGTCTGCTTTGACTGAGAAAAGTAATGAGCAGCGAGAAGAGAGTGTTTTGAAATTGGATAGAGTTTAAATATGATAATGAAAAAGAAAACGATTGAAAATAGAGAGTTAAGAGGAGAACAGGTATGGACTTTAGAACGGATAAGCTGCTCCATGGCGGTGATTACAACCCGGAACAGTGGTTAAAGAGACCGGATATTCTGGAAAAAGATATTGATATGCTGGAGGAGTCTGGCTGTAATGTAGTAAGCCTTGGGATTTTTTCCTGGTCCACACTGGAGCCGGAAGAAGGTGTATTTCATTTTGGATGGCTGCAGGAGATCATTGATAAACTTTATAAAAGAGGTATTTCTACAATCCTGGCTACACCGTCAGGTGCAAGACCCAAATGGATGGCAGACAAGTATCCGGAGATACTTCGTGTAGATGAAACACGTCACAGAGCGTTATTTGGATTCAGACATAATCATTGTTACACTTCTCCTGTTTACAGAGAGAAGGTACATATTATTAACAAAAAGCTAGCACAGGAGGTTGCCACACATCCGGGTGTGATTCTATGGCATATTTCCAATGAGTATGGCGGAGAATGTCATTGTCCGCTGTGCCAGGAAGCATTTCGTAACTGGCTGAAAGAGAAATATCAGACTATTGAAAATCTGAATGATAAGTGGTGCACCACTTTCTGGAGTCATACTTATAACAGCTTTGACCAGATCGAGAGTCCGTCTAAGATTGGTGAGACACAGCTTCATGCACTGAATCTGGACTGGAAACGATTTGTTACTCATCAGACAGCGAATTTCATTCATCATGAGATTGCAGCATTGAGAGAGGGAGGAAGCACACTTCCGACTACTGCTAATCTGATGCATTATTTTGGCGGTTTAGATTATTTTAAGATTGCAAAAGAGATTGATGTGGTTTCCTGGGATACTTATCCGACATGGCATAAAGAAGCAGTGATCGATACAGCTTATGACAATGGTATGTGCCATGATCTGATGCGTTCTCTGAAAGGAAAGCCGTTCTTCCAGATGGAATCCTGCCCGACTTCTACAAACTGGCAGAGTGTGAGCAAATTAAAGAAACCGGGAATGCTTTTTGCACAGTCCATGCAGGCAATTGCACATGGCGGAGAAGGTGCTCTCTATTTCCAGATTCGCCAGAGCAGAGGTGCTTCTGAGAAGTTCCACGGAGCAGTGATCGATCATTACGGTGGAAATGATACAAGAGTGTTTAAAGAAGTTTCCAGGGTTGGAGAAGTTCTGAAAGAGTTAAAAGAACTGGCAGGAACAACTGTGAACAGCTCGGTTGCCATGCTTTATGACTGGGACAGCCAGTGGGCAATGGAGGACAGCCAGGGACCCAGAAATAAAGGGCTTCATTATCTGGAAGCAATGCTGAAATTCTACAGAGGTTTCCGTAAGCAGGGCGTCAATGTGGATGTGATCGATATGACCTGTGAACTGGATAAATATAAAGTACTGGCTCTTCCAATGGTTTATATGTTCAAGGAAGGTTTTGCCAAAAAGATTCGTGCGTTCGTGGAAAACGGCGGTACATTGATCACAAGTTACTGGTCCGGAATTGCAGATGATACAGACAGGTGTTATCTGGAAGGAACACCACATGGACTGATGGATGTACTGGGAATCAGAAGCACAGAAATTGACGGCCTTTATGACTGGGAAGAAAATTCTTTTGTTCCTGTGGCTGGCAATGAACTTGGACTGGATAAGACTTATACATGTAAATATCTGTGCGACCTTGTGGAGCTTCGCGGAGCATGTACTTTAATGACCTACGGAAGTGATTTCTATGAAGGCTATTCCTGCCTGACAGTGAATGAATACGGCAAAGGTAAGGCATGGTATGTGGCAGCAGATGCTGATAAAGAATTCTATGGAGACTTCCTTGAAAAAGTATTGAAAGATAGCGGCGTTTCCTGCGGAATCAAAGAAGAGATTCCGGACGCACTGGAGATTACAGTGAGAGAGAATGAAAATGAGAAATATTATATTTATCAGAATTTCGGAACAGAAGCTGTAAGCATTCCCGTACCGGAAGGCGAGATCAGTTGGATTTATGGCAATGGCAGCGATAAACTTAAAGTTTATGGTCTTGTAGTTGCGAAGGTTATCGTGTAAAATAAATAACGATGGATGAGGAAATCCCTTCACTTTAAGCAGAGATTGAAACTGCCTGGTGGAGGGATTCTTTTTTACTCAGGTTTAATCGGGAAAATGATACAAAAAGTTTTTAATTGTATCAGGAAAGGTATAGAAATATGATTTCAAAAACTCAGATCAGATATATGGCAAATTCTTCATCATACAGTAAAGGTGCAGAACTTTATGCAACAGGAAAAGTTTTGGATATGGATGTAAAAAATATGGGTGCGTTTGATGAAATTGTTGCATCTGTAAAAGGCAGTGGAAGAAATATCTATGAAGTAGATGTATCAATCGATACAGAGAATGATGAAGTTGATACCTGCTATTGTGAATGTCGGGCATATGCAGAATATGGTGGACTTTGTAAACATTGTGTAGCGGTTCTTCTGCAATATAATGATTATGAAAATGATATGGATAGTTATGATTACGGACAATCTGTAGAAAAAATTGTAAAAGGTGGTCTGACCCATACGATCAGAAAAGGAGTGCAGATGCATACCACGCCGGAATTGGCTTCATTATTGCAGAAGCAGGCAGTTGCGAAGTCTCTTCCACTGATTCAGGGAAGCACTTATGGAAAAGTAAGGCTGGAACCATATTTTAATTTTGACGGAAGAACATTTACAGTAGAATTTAAAATAGGAATTAATAAAATGTACGTACTGAAGGATGCATTTTCCTTTGATGTTCATATAGCAAATCAGGATGATTATAAATATGGGAAAAATCTTCAGTTTGTCCATACAATAGAATCCTTTGCCGAGGAATCCAGACCGCTTGCGAAATTTATCTGTAAATGGGCAGACAACAACAGGCAATTTCACAGATCCTCTTCCTATTATGGATACTATATGGGAACTCTGGAAAAGGTAAGGCATCTGGAGCTGTCAGGAAATGAACTGGCAGAATTTTTGCTTTTGATGGAAGGAAAGACATTGCAGGGAGAATCTATAGGAACCAGAAACACAACCTGGGAAATAACCAGAGAACATCTTCCGAGAAAAATGACCATAACAGGTGCAAAGCAGGGAATTGAACTGAAGGTAAGCAAATTTACGTGTGCGGCAAATACGGAACAGTATAAAATTTGCTTTTATGATAAAAAGATTTATATTGAGAATGTAGAAGAGCTTTTACCTGTTAAGGATTTTCTGGACAGTTTGTCTTTGATCTCCGGTGAGAAAGCGTTTATAGAAAATAAAGATGTACCGGCATTCTGTCAGGAACTTTTACCGGTGATCCAGAAGTTTTTTAAATGCAGAATGGTTGAATTTCATCCGGAAAATTATGGAATGGTTAAACCGGAGTTTCGATTTTATCTGGATGCACCGCAGGAAAATATGGTTACATGTAAGGCGACTGTTAAGTATGGAGACAGGGAATTTTCTTTATATACAACGGACGATATTGCAGCAAGGGATATGAATAGAGAAACAGTTGTCAGAAATGTGATCCATAAATATTCGAATGCTTTTAATCCATTTGAACAGTGTGCGGTAATTGCGGATGATGAAGAGATGGAATATGAATTTCTGACAGAAGGAATTCAGGCACTGCAGGCAGTGGGAGAAGTATTTATTTCTGATGCGCTGAGACGGATTGAAGTCCGGAATTCGCCAAAGGTTACAGTAGGTGTTTCCCTGAGTGGAAATCTGCTGGAGCTGAGTATGACAGCAGGAGATATTTCAAAGGAAGAACTGATTGACATTCTTTCCAGATATAATAAGAAGAAAAAGTTCTATCGTCTGAAAAACGGAGCTTTTGTAAATGCAGCAGACTCGGGTCTGGATACAGTGGAAGAACTCAGGGCAGGGCTTCAGCTGACGGATAAGCAGATGAAGCAGGATAAGATTGAAGTACAGAAGTACCGTGCGTTGTATTTGGATGCACAGTTGAAAGAGAATCCGGTTGTTTTGGCAGTAAAGGATAAATCTTTTAAGTCGCTGGTAAGAAATATGAAGACCATTGAGGATAATGATTTTGAGGTGCCGGAGAGCCTGGATAAAGTTCTGCGGGAGTATCAGAAACGGGGATTTCTGTGGATTAAGACATTGAATTATAATGGATTCGGCGGAATACTTGCAGATGATATGGGACTTGGAAAAACGTTGCAGGTGATTGCATTTCTACTGTCAGAATTTCTGGAAAGAAGGAATACTGTTGTTGAAAATATAGCAGTAAAAGAAACTGCAATGTTAAATATGCAGAGTGAAATTGAGATAGTGGAACAGGCGTGCAAGGCAGCAGAGGCGCAGAAAGCTGATGGAAAGAAGGCAGATGGACAAACTGGAAAGCTGCAAAGAAATACATTAATTATAGCCCCTGCATCATTGGTGTATAACTGGAGCAGTGAAATTCAACGTTTTGCACCGGAGCTTACAGCAAAGATGGTGACCGGGACTGCAGCAGAGAGAAGACAGATCCTGGCAGAAGCAGATTCTGAGGATATTCTTCTGACTTCCTATGATTTGCTGAAAAGGGATATCAGCGAATATGAAGGATATAAGTTCAGATGTGAGATTATTGATGAAGCTCAGTATATCAAGAATGCAAATACTCAGGCTGCGAAAGCAGTAAAAGAGGTTCAGGCAGATTTCAGGCTGGCTCTTACAGGAACTCCGGTGGAAAACCGCCTGAGTGAATTGTGGAGTATATTTGATTATCTGATGCCCGGTTTCCTTTACAGTTATAAGAAGTTCAGGGAAGAAGTTGAAATTCCGGCAGTTCAGAATTCAGATGAAGATGCAATGAAACGTCTGCAGAAAATGCTCCGGCCGTTTGTACTCCGAAGATTGAAGAAGGAAGTGCTTACAGATCTGCCGGATAAGCTGGAAGAGAATATGTTTGTACAGCTAACAGGAGAGCAGCAGAAGCTTTATGATGCACATGTGAAACGGATGATGCTGATGCTGGATAAGCAGTCCGAAGAAGAATTTAAGACCTCAAAGATTACAATTCTGGCAGAGCTGACAAAATTGCGCCAAATCTGTTGTGATCCGTCTCTTATTTTTGCAGATTATAAAGCTGATTCTGCAAAAGTGGATATGTGCCTGAATATGATCAGTAATGCAGTGGAGAGCGGACATAAGATTCTGTTGTTTTCGCAGTTTACGACAATGCTTGACCATCTTGCGAAGCGCCTTGAAGAGGAGAAGATTAGTTACTATATGCTGACTGGTTCTACAAGTAAGGAGAAGCGTGCACAGATGGTAGAGAACTTTAACACAGATGACACACAGGTATTCTGTATTTCTCTGAAGGCAGGAGGAACCGGTCTGAATCTGACGGCAGCAGATATTGTAATCCATTTTGATCCATGGTGGAATTTGGCAGTGCAGAATCAGGCAACGGACAGAGCACACAGAATTGGTCAGAAGAATGTAGTGAATGTATACAAGCTGATCGTGAAGGATACGATTGAAGAAAATATTTTGAAACTGCAGGAAAAGAAACGTGAACTGGCAGATCAGATCCTGGAGGGCGAAGGGCTTAACGGAGGCAGCTTCACAAAAGAGGAACTGATGGAATTACTTTCCGGGAAATAACCGCTTGATTGCAGTTAAATGGCATTTTTGTAAATACAGAAATGTATATTCTCCCTGTTTTTCCACATAATAACCATACAACACATGATATGGAAACCGAAGGGTACAAAGACAGTAAACTTCGATAAAAGGAAAAACAGGAGGAAGAAAAGTGCATGAAAGCGACAGGAATTGTTCGGCGCATAGATGATCTGGGGCGTGTGGTCATTCCTAAGGAGATCAGAAAAACGCTGCGGATAAAAGAGGGGACACCACTGGAGATTTTTACTGACCGGGAGGGGGAGATTATTCTGAAAAAGTATTCCCCTATCGGAGAACTGAATGTTTTTGCAAAGGAATATGCAGAGGCGTTGGCACAGTCAAGCGGGATGGTAGCGTGTATCACAGATCACGATCAGGTGGTGGCTGCTGCGGGACAGGGAAGCAGGGAATATATGGGAAAACCTATCAGCAAAGCTCTGGAAGATGCAATTACGGAGAGAAGCTCTGTGTTTGCCAACGGAAATGACAGAAGCAGGATACCTGTGACTCAGGAACAGAGAGAACCTTTGTATTCCCAGATCATGCAGCCTATTATCAGTGCAGGAGATACAGTAGGATCTGTGCTTTTACTGGGAAAGAATGAAAAGGATGTGATGGGTGAATCAGAGGAGATGCTCATCAGAACAGCAAGCGGATTTCTGGGAAGACAGATGGAACAGTAAAATTAATAGAATCTTCAGCAGCTTATAGTGGCGGCTGAGGATTCTTTTTTGTATAATAAGAAGCAGTTATGATTTTCTGGAATTGTTATAGTAATAAAATTGTTATGGCAATGAGAGTTGGAAAGGAGACATATTATATGGCTGCAATATATCTGGCACCGTTTTATCTGTTGGTGTGTGTATATATCCTGCTTCGCAGCCTGCACTGGTTTCAGGTATTGCATACGGTTTTTCGGAATGTGTGGGTGTGCAGGGGGATTGGACTTGTATATTTATTTGTAGTGTTTAGTATACTGATCGCATTTATGGCACCTGCGTCAGGATTCAGGAGATTTATGAAGCTTCTGAGTAATTACTGGCTTGGTGTTTTGATGTATACACTTATGACTCTGGGAATCGCGGATGGATTGAGATTGTTACTGAAATATCCTCTTAGAAATTTTGCCTTTCCGGGGAGAGAATTGCTTTTCAGTAATATGGGAACTGCTGTTGTGGGAGCTGTCTGTGCGGTGATCATTTCAGCAGTCAGTATTTATGGAGTGATCAATGCAGGAAATATACATACAACGAAATACAATATTTCTGTTGATAAAAAGGCAGGAAGTATAAAGGAGTTAAATGTGGTTCTGGTCGCAGATCTTCATCTGGGATATAATATTGGATGCAAGCAGATGGAGCAGATGACAGAGAAGATCAATGAGCAGAAACCGGATTTGGTGGTAGTGGCAGGAGATATTTTTGACAATGAATATGAGGCACTGGATGATCCGGAAAAACTGGCAGAGATATTGAGAGGGATCCGCTCAAAGTATGGTGTGTATGCATGTTACGGAAACCACGATATTCAGGAAAAGATTCTGGCGGGATTTACCTTTGGCAGTAAGGAAAAGAAAGAGAGTACCCCGGAGATGGATGAGTTTCTGGAGAAAGCGGGGATTACGCTTCTGAGAGATGAATATGTGCTCATCGATGATTCCTTTTATCTGTATGGCAGACCGGATTATGAGCGTCCCGGACGGGGGATTGATAAACGAAAGACTCCGCAGGAAATCACAGAGGGTATGGATGTGTCACTGCCAGTGTTGGTTATCGATCATGAGCCGAGAGAACTTCAGGAACTGGCGGATACAGGTGTGGACGTAGATCTCTGCGGACATACCCATGACGGACAGGTATTTCCGGGAAATATTGTGATCAGATTCTTCTGGGAAAATCCCTGTGGTTATCTGAAGAAAGGAAATATGCATAATATCGTTACATCCGGTGTAGGGCTTTTTGGACCAAATATGAGAGTTGGGACTAAAAGCGAAATTTGTGATGTCAGCATATGTTTTAACTGAATCAAGTAAGTCCCCGGCTTCAACTGCAAAAATCAATAAGCAGTTGAAGCCGGGGACTTGTCTGTTTAGTTATGTCTGATCTGATTTTATGCTCAGTCGAGAGCTTTCTCACTAATTTCTTCCAGAAGGTCTTTTTTCAGATCCCAGAGTTTCTGAGAAAGGTCTACATATACTTTCTGAGGATTTACGAAACGTCTGGATTCATCCCAGAGAGTATTCTGCTCTTTCTGGCAGTAATCGCGAAGCTCCATAACAGATGGAGATTCATAGACTCGTTTACCTTCTTTGATAACAGGAACGAGAAGTTCGCGTACTTCATACGGTTCCGCCGAGTAACTTTTTGTTTTTTTCCATGTATCGATTGGATACAAAGAGAACCATGTTCTGGTCTGCATCAAGTCTTTTCATCAGCAAGGCAGATAAGATCTGCTCTGTATTTTTCCGGTTTTTTTATTATAGAGACGATATACGGTTTTATTTCCAGGGTTGGTTACTTTCTCTGTGTTTTCGGAAAGCTTGATCTTAGGTGTAAATTCGGTACTGTCTGCATCTTTGACAGCAGCAAGTTTATATACACCGCCGAATGCAGGATTATCATTAGCGGTGATCAGTCGTGTTCCGACACCCCAGGAATTAATCTTGGCATCCTGAGCCTTCAGGCTCTCAATGAGATATTCGTCCAGATCGCTGGAAGCGGAAATAACTGCATCGTCAAATCCGGCAGCAGCAAGCATCTTATATGCTTCTTTGGAAAGGTAGGCAAGATCACCACTGTCGATACGGATACCGTATTTGGTAAGCGGAATACCTTCTTCGCGCATTTCCTCAAATACACGAATTGCATTTGGAACACCGGATTTCAGGACATCATAGGTATCTACCAGTAAGGTGCAGGCATTCGGATAAAGTTTGGCATAGGTTTTGAATGCGGTATATTCATCCGGGAAGCTCATGATCCAGCTGTGTGCGTGAGTTCCAAGGACCGGTACGTCGAACATTTTGCCTGTGAGAACACAGGAAGTACCGGCACATCCACCGATGACTGCGGCACGTGCGCCAAAGATACCTGCATCCGGTCCCTGGGCGCGACGCAGACCAAATTCCATGATCGCATCACCCTTTGCAGCATAGCAAACGCGGGCTGCTTTGGTAGCAATGAGGCTCTGGTGATTGATGATATTCAGGATTGCTGTCTCTACAAGCTGAGCTTCCATGATAGGTGCTACAACTTTGACAAGCGGTTCTCTTGGGAAGACAACTGTTCCCTCAGGAATTGCATAGATATCACCTGTGAAACGGAAGTTGCTTAAATATTCAAGGAAGTCCTCTTCAAAAATATTCAGGCTTCTGAGATATTTGATATCTTCATCTGTGAATTTAAGATTCTCAATATATTCAATCATCTGTTCCAGTCCGGCAGTGATGGCAAATGCACCTCCGCATGGATTGGTACGGTAAAACATATCGAAGATAACAGTCTGGTTTGTTGGGTTCTTAAAATAGCCCTGCATCATAGTAAGTTCATAAAGGTCTGTGAGCAGAGTAAGATTATTAGCTCTCATATATAGCTCTCCTTTTGGGTTCATAATAATATCTCGGGTGTAACTGTTTATCGCAATTTACAGATATCAGGCCAGGGCTGAATAGCTTTTGACCTCAGTATCATAATATATAGTCTGGAGAAATTATTATTAAGATTTCCTGCTGCTTTGATCTCTATAGCAAGTTTCTAGTGTACCGACAAGTTGATTCTTGAAACAATCTTGCGTCAACCTGTCGGCACACCAGTTACGAGAATTGTTATATTTAAGAAAGAGTATATCAGAAGCAGCAATAAGTTTTTATTGATTATAGCATAATTTTTTCCCGGAGTACATAAAAAAACTACCGGT